>JGI20214J51088_10002857_pt1 | contig 11431 bp, 10 predicted proteins | sample WetSurMetagenome_FD_51088 | JGI IMG/M metagenome (IMG submission 51088)
CTCCAATGGCATTGGTGGCAGCAGTTATTGCCTGCATTTCAGCGTGGGCGGTAGGGTCATTCAATGCCTCAGTAAGGTTATGGGCCCTGGCCAATACACGGTTTTTCCACACAACTACAGCACCCACCGGCACTTCATCGTGGTCATAAGCGTCAAGCGCTTCCTTGAGTGCTTCATTCATGAAATACTCATCGCTGAAAAGTTCCATAAGCAAATATTGTAATTAAATTCCTATTTTCGCACCATACTAAACGAATATTGCCATGTACAGAACTCATACCTGCGGAGCATTGCGCATAAGCGACCAGGGAAAAACAGTTACGCTGTGCGGTTGGATACAACGATCACGTGACCTAGGTGGAATGACATTTATTGATTTGCGCGACCGTTATGGTGTTACCCAGTTGGTTTTCAATATGGACACCAATGCATCATTGTGCAAAGAGGCACGGGCATTGGGCAGAGAGTTTGTAATTGCTGTGGATGGAATAGTAAACGAACGCAGCAATAAGAACCCCAAAATGCCTACCGGCGATATTGAAATACAAGTTTCTGCCATACACATACTGAATATTTCGCAAACTCCGCCCTTTACTATTGAAGATGAGTCGGACGGCGGCGATGAACTCAGAATGAAATACCGGTATCTCGATTTACGGAGAAATCCGCTGAAAAACAATCTGCTGCTGCGTCATCAAATTGCTTTTGAGTCCAGGAATTACCTGAACGGGCAAAATTTCATTGAAGTGGAAACGCCGGTACTCATTAAAAGCACACCCGAAGGCGCCAGGGATTTTGTTGTTCCTTCCAGGGTTAATCCCGGTCAGTTCTACGCATTACCCCAGTCACCGCAAACCTTTAAGCAATTGCTGATGGTAGCGGGCTATGACCGGTACATGCAAATTGTTAAATGTTTCAGGGATGAGGACCTTAGGGCCGACCGCCAACCCGAATTTACACAAATAGACTGCGAAATGTCGTTTGTGCATCAGGAAGATGTACTTCAGGTATTTGAGGGATTGATCAGGCACTTGTTCAAGTTGGTAAAGGGCATTGAATTCAACGGGCCTTTTCCCCGCATATCATATGCCGACGCTATGTCGAAATACGGTAACGATAAACCCGATATCCGATTCGGAATGGAGTTTGTAGAGCTTACCGGTACTGTTAAGGGGAAAGGATTTTCCGTATTCGATTCGGCAGCATACATCGGATGTATTGTTGCCAGTGGCTGTTCGGAATACAGCCGCAAACAACTTGACGAACTTACCGAATTTGTTAAGAAGCCTCAGATTGGCGCAAAGGGTCTGGTATATGTCAAGCTTAGTCAGGATGGCTCTGTAAAATCATCGGTAGATAAATTCTATACTCCCAACGACCTGAAGAAACTCGCTTCTGTTGCAGGAGCTGTTGCCGGCGATCTGATATTGATTCTGTCAGGGGACACTATACCCACACTCAAGGCAATGAGCGAATTAAGGCTTGAAATGGGAAACCGTTTGGGGCTTCGCAAAAAAGATGTGTATAAGCCGCTTTGGGTAATCGATTTTCCTTTGCTGGAATGGGATGAGGAAACCAAACGCTATTATGCCATGCATCACATGTTTACTGGCCCAAAACCGGAAGATATTCCGCTGCTCGAAACTGATCCGTCAAAGGTGAGGGCAAATGCCTACGATTGCGTGATCAATGGCAATGAAGTTGGCGGGGGATCTATCAGAATCCATGATGAGCAATTGCAAAAGCTGATGTTTAAAACCCTCGGCTTTACCGATGCTGAAGCCGAAAGGCAGTTTGGATTTTTGCTTGGCGCTTTTCGTTATGGCGCTCCACCACACGGTGGCATTGCATTCGGACTCGACCGGCTGACGGCAATTTTTGCCGGAGAAGATTCCATACGCGATGTGATCGCATTCCCTAAAAACAATGCCGCACGCGATGTTATGGCTGATTGTCCCAGCGATATTTCCGACCTGCAGTTGAAGGAATTGTCTATGCGAATTCAAAAGAACTGATTTTCTTAAACAGGATAAAAATTGGCTCCGTAAATTCCACAGAGCAATGAATACAGGGCAAATTATTTTGGCGAACGATGGTTTGGCGCCACCATGTTGCATGGTGGTTCATAAGTTCATGTTCGTTTTCGTGCATGAGTTGTATCAAAACAATACAGGACTAAAAAGTATTAAAAATCATGTAAATAACAGAAATATAGTATAATACATAGTTTGGCACGATACATGTTCTATTGTTTTCATCAAACAAATTAAAAAACAAAAAAATGAAAACAAACAGTATAATCAGCAAAACAGTAAAAGCAGGTTTTACCGCGCTCTTTCTTTTTACCATTCCTTCCGTAGCTCTTGTAAATGCCAGTGATAATGGAAACAGTTCCGCATTCGACAGGATTGAAAAGATGAGCATGAATATTGAACAATCTTTACGTTATGTTGCTCCTGAAAGCCCTGAATCGGCAGATGAATTTTATACAGCAAATGAAGGGTCAAATGATGCATACCTGAGACTTGAAAATGAAGCTGCTGCTGTTGAAGAGTGCATCAAATACAAAGCACCCGAAGAATCGGAAGACATTAAGGCTTACGAACTTGAATTGGCCATGAGCCGTTTGGACAATTATTTCCTGGCAGTTGAGGACTCAATCAAGCTTTAATACGGCAAGAAATGCTGACTGGGGAACTTCAACATTCCCTATCTGTCGCATGCGTTTCTTGCCCTTCTTCTGTTTTTCGAGCAGTTTACGTTTACGCGAAATATCACCCCCATAGCATTTGGCAGTCACATCTTTACGTACAGCTTTCACCGTTTCACGGGCAATGATTTTGGCACCAATGGCCGCCTGAATGGCAATTTCGAATTGCTGACGCGGTATCAGATCTTTGAGTTTCTCGCAAATTTTTCTTCCGAAGTTGTAGGCGTTATCCCGGTGGATCAGAGATGATAATGCATCCACCAGATCACCGTTAAGCAAAATGTCAAGCCTTACCAGGTTGGCCGGTTGATATCCCGAATAATGATAGTCAAACGAGGCATAGCCTTTGGATATGCTCTTTAACTTATCGTAGAAGTCGAACACAATTTCGGCCAGTGGCATTTCAAAGCTTAGCTCAATGCGATTGGTGGTAAGATATACCTGGTTTTTCAGTACTCCGCGTTTATCAATACAAAGCTTCATAACAGGACCGACATAATCGGCCTGACAGATAATTTCCGCTTCGATATAGGGCTCTTCGATGAAATCAATATAGGTTGGGTCGGGCAATCCCGACGGATTGTGTACATCAATAGTCTCTCCTTTATTGGTAGCTACACGATACGACACATTCGGCACGGTGTTGATGACATCCATATTGAATTCCCTGTCCAGCCGTTCCTGAACAATTTCCATGTGCAACAACCCAAGAAATCCACAACGGAATCCAAAGCCCAGGGCTGCCGAAGATTCGGGAACAAAGGAAAGGGAAGCATCATTCAGTTGCAGTTTTTCGAGCGAGGCTCTTAATTCTTCATAATCATCAGCATCAATAGGATAAATACCTGCAAAAACCATGGGTTTAACCTCTACAAATCCTTCAATGGCTTTATCACAGGGCCGGGAGTAATGTGTGATGGTATCACCCACTTTCACATCTTTGGCCGATTTGATACCGGAAATAATATATCCTACATCGCCCGCACTCAACGATTCTCGTGATTCGTACTTGAGCTTCAAAACCCCTATTTCATCGGCATTATAGTCTTTTTCAAGGTTCACAAATTTCACGTGATCATGGGCATTGACCGTGCCGTTAATAATTTTAAAATACACGTATATTCCCCGGAACGAATTAAATACTGAATCGAAGATTAGCGCTTGCAGGGGAGCATCAGGATCACCCTTGGGAGCAGGTATCCGGGTAATGATCTTTTCCAGTATCTTATCAACCCCCTTTCCGGTTTTTGCGCTCACCTCCATAATATCCTCCCTTTTACAGCCGATCAGGTCAACAATCTGATCTTTCACCTCTTCAGGCATGGCACTGGCCATATCCATTTTGTTCAACACCGGAATAATCTCCAGACCATGGTCCACAGCCTGGTAAAGGTTGGAAATAGTTTGTGCCTGTATACCCTGTGTAGCGTCAACCACCAGCAGGGCGCCTTCGCATGCGGCAATAGCCCGTGATACCTCATAGGAAAAATCTACGTGCCCGGGCGTATCAATTAAATTGAGGATGTAGGGCTTTCCTTCGTATTCGTATTCCATCTGAATGGCATGACTTTTTATGGTAATGCCTCTTTCCCGCTCGAGATCCATATTGTCGAGTACCTGATCCTGAAAATCACGCTCCGACAAGGTATGGGTAAGCTGAATCAACCGGTCGGCCAGCGTGCTTTTCCCATGATCAATATGTGCTATAATGCTGAAATTTCGGATATTATCCATCTGGTAAACTTATTCCAATGAGGTCACAAAGATATTTATTTGGGGGAATAAATAAAATATCATGAATTGTCGGCCCCGCATATTTAGAAGTGCAGATGCCTGCATGAGTGGAATCTCAGACAAAATTACTATTTTAGTAAGCCTCAATTAAAAAATTCGGTAATGAAAAATTCCCCGGTTCAGGTTATATCCTGTGATTTTGAAAACAAGGCACATTGTGAGGCCCTGGTGTGTTTGATGAGTGAGTACATTGCAGATAAAATGGGCGGTGGAGCACCTTATACCGAGGAACAAAAGATCCGTCTGGTGGAAGGGCTGAAAAATCATCCCGCAAAACTGGTTTACCTGGCGGAAGCTCATGGAGGGTTCGTAGGCCTGGTTAATTGTTTCGTGAATTTTGCCACCTTCACAGTAAAGCCATTTATCAACATTCATGACGTTATTGTTACTGCTGCATGGCGAGGCAACGGTATAGGCCGGAAGATGCTGGAAAAGGTATTGGAAACCGCAGATGGAATGGATTGTTCAAAGGTGACCCTGGAGGTTAGGGAGGACAATCAATCTGCCAGGGCTCTATATAACAGCCTGGGTTTTATGGATGCAGATCCAAGGCAGTTTTACTGGGCGAAATTCCTGTAATGAACCAAAATCAATCATTATGATATACTTCACCGATCAGGAAATTGACCAATGGATCATGGAAGATGTTCCGTATGTTGATCTTACTACGTCGTTCCTCAGGCTGGAAAATAAACCGGCGAAAATTCAGATTGCCACAAAGGAATCTACCGTTGTATGTTGTACGGAAGAGGTTATGAAAATCTTCAACAAGCTGGGAATTCATACCACCCTGTTTACGCCCAGTGGGGAGCATTTGGAAAAGGATGTTAAGTTTATGGAAGGAGAAGGTCTTTCAGGAACTTTGTTTGCTGTATCCAGAACCGTGGAGAATCTGCTCCGGTATTCTTCCGGAATAGCTACCCGAACAAGGTTACTGGTTGAAAGGGCCCGTGAGGCCAACAATCAGGTTATCCTGGTTACATCGCGCAAAACTATACCCAATACCCGCAAGATAGCCATTAAGGCAGTCAAGGCAGGAGGTGCTGCCATCCACAGGTTTGGCCTGTCGGAATCCATACTGATATATAAAGATCATTACCGGATGCTGGGAGGATTGGAACATCTGAACACCAGAATAAGCGAACGAAAGGATCAGTCCGGAGGAAAGCCGGTTGCGGTTGTTGTGGATGATATACAGGAGGCATTTATTATGGCCAGAGCTGGAGTGGACACGCTGCAACTCAATTATGCTGCACCCGCTGATGCTAAAAAACTGAAAAAAGAACTGGGACGAATCAGCCCTTCTACACGGCTGGCTGTAGCCGGCAATATCACACTGAAAAATGTTAAGGAATATGCTGCCAGCGGCGCAGATATATTGATTAGTTCCTGGCCCTATTTTGGAGAAACTCCGGAAATGAGCCTGCAGATATTGCCCATTTATAACTATTAGTTATTCATATTTGAGCATTTCACCGGGGTTAGCACAGGCCATGCGACAGGTATGATAATATATGGCCAAAAAGGAAAATAAGCTGACGATGACCGTGGCGGCAATAAAAATGCCAAAATTCAATGCGATGTGGTAAGCATAGTCGGCAAGCCATAGCCTGGCTAAATAATATACGCTGAACCAGGCAAAAACGGAGGCAATAAGCACCAGAATTCCCACCCTGGATAAACGAATTTTCATAATGTGCAAATTACTGGCCCCCATTGTTTTTTGTATTCCGATTTTCCTTTGTTTCCGGTTATACAAATAGGATACCTGAGCAAACAGACTTAGACATGCCATGAGCATTGTAACTATGGAGAGCAACACAAATATCCGCGCTGTGGTTTGCACCGGTTTGTAAAATTCTCTTCTGTCCGCATCAAGATAATAATAAACAAAAGGGTAGGCCGTTGTGTATTTCTCCCAGGTGCTTTTTAAATATTGAATGGTAGAATCCTGATTTTGGGGAGAGATGCGAACACTCAGATAGCCTTCGAAATTACCGGGCATCAGGATCATAATCATTGGTCGAACCGGGTTCTCCAGTGTTTCAAAGTAGAAATCCTGAACCACACCAATAATGGTATATTTATTGATTTTACCCGGCTTTTCGGTTAATTGTATCAGGGTTTTTCCAATAGGATTTTGAATTCCGAGCTTATGGACAGCAGTTTCATTAATAACACAGGCCGAAGAATCGGACTGGTTGACAGGGTTGAAAAACCGGCCCGACTTCATAGTAAAACGATAAGTGGCATCGAATCCGAAGCTTACCAGAAAAGTGGACATGGAAATATTCTGCCGGGCGACAGAACCCTCAGGATAAAAAGGAAACCTCGGGAAGCCGCCTCCCATTGAACTGCTTGCATTGGCCGAAGAAATTACCTGTTTGTAAGCGGCTATCTCTTTCTTAAACTGATCGAGATGCGTAGTGAGGGCATCCGGCCTGCGGATTACTACAAGATTGTTGGTGTCGTAACCACGGTCTTTATTCACCAGATAACGATATTGAAGCATAATTACTGCTGTCATGGAAACGGCTCCAACGGCAAGGTAGAGCTGAAGCAACGAAAAGCCGGCTCTTAACCTTCCCTTGTCGGGATGATCTTCGAAATGGTTTCTCATTACCGATTTGGGATTGTAGGATGACAGATACCATGCCGGATATAATCCCGAAAAGATACCGACCACAATGATCAGGGCAACTATAAGGATGAAACCCTGGGTATTGACCAACTGTCCGAGACTGAGCTGCAATCCTATGTATTTGCTGAATGCAGGTAATGCCAGTTCTGTAAAAAGAAGGGCGAGGGCCAGGGCAAAAAATGCCAGCAGGGAAGACTCCAAAAGAAATTGCTGTATCAGTGACCTCCTTTCTGACCCCGAAATTTTACGAATACCTACCTCCAGCGCACGACCAGATGATTGTGCCGTGAGCAGGCTGATGAAGTTCATGCATGAAAGCAACAGAATGACCACAGCCAGCACTATCAATAAATAAACGTACAAATGCTTACCCGAAGAATCAACGTCTGCTGCATATTTTGACTCAAGGTGTATTTCGGTAAGCGGTTGCAGGTTAAAATGGTAAAAACTATGTGTGCCAAGCGATTTCAAATCTTCCAGATTTAGCAATTTGCGGTAATCGGGCAAAACATGTCTGGCTACAATGCTTTTCAACCCTTTTTTTATACTATCGGGAGAAGCACCTTCCCTAAGTAGAAAATAAGTATACAGGTAGTTGGCCACCCACCGGTCGTTTTGGAGCATCTTGTCGAATGTGGACAGCGCTCCCACCATGTCGAAATGCAGGTGCGAGTTATCGGGGATGTCCTTCATTACCCCGGTCACCGTGTAATAGGTAGAATCGTTTTCCACATGCAACTGTTTTCCCATGGGATCGGCATCGCCAAAGTAGCGCTTTACCGATTTCTCGCTAAGTACTATACTGTTTGGTTTTGCCAAAACCGTTTCGGCCGATCCTTTGAGGAGCGGGAAAGAAAACAGGGTGAAAAAACCGGAGTCTGAAAAGATCAGGTTGTCTTCATTATATTTGAGGCTGTCGTATCGAAGGAGCCATGCACCAAAACGGGCAATTCTCACTGCTTCTTCCACTTCAGGAATCTCACGGGTCATTGTTCCTGCAAGGGGGGTAGACGTCATGGCAATATTCATGGTGTTGCCGGCTATCTGTGCATTAACTGCCACACGGTAAATTCTTTTGGCATGTTGATGAAACCGGTCGTAACTAATTTCTTTATGGGCATACAAAAAAATAACCAGGCTAAAAGAGATGCCAATTGCCAGTCCGAAGATGTTTATCAGTGTTTGAAAACTGTTCTTCATAAACACCCTGAATGCCACTTTAAAAAAATTACTGAGCATGCGAATGGTTTGGAGACAATATTGATTTTTTAAATCAACATTCATGCCATTGTTTATAAACCACTGTTAAGAAGGTTAATGAACACATCCGGAGCCTATGTTAATTGCCCGTTTTTGATACAGGATGTGTTCGAAAACGAACAGTTACCAATTTGGTTCCCGTTACGCGGCGAACTGGTTCAGGTATTCCACAGCACCTCGCGGGTCGGGGGAATAAAAATCAGCGCCGATCTGCCTGCAAAATTCCGCGTTTACCGGCGCTCCGCCCACCAGCACCTGTGTGGTGCCAGAAACAGTTTTTATCTCCTTTACAATACTGGCCATATTGGCCATGGTTGTAGTAAGCAGCGCTGAAAGACCTACTGCACATCCGGGTTTTTCCTTAATGGCACTGATGAATTTAGCTGCATTGACATCTACTCCTAAGTCAATAACTTCCCAGCCTGCACCCTCAATCATCATACAAACCAGATTTTTGCCAATATCATGCAGGTCGCCGGTGACGGTACCGATGATCACGGTACCCTTTCTTTTAACAGCTCCGGTAAGAAAAAACGGCTTGATATGCTGCATGGCAGTAGTCATGGCTTTGGCCGACATAAGCATATGGGGAACAAACACCTTGTTTTCGGAAAATTTCTTTCCAACCCGCTCCATCCCTGTTACCATAGCCTCGTGCAGTATCCTGTCGGGGGCTACGCCTTCCTGCAAAGCTTTCAGGGTTAATTCATCAGCACCTATCTGTCCCTTCATATCGGGAGGAAAGGGTGAAGCAGCGTTAATTTTACCAAATTCAATACAGTGTGCGATCTGTTGTAATAAATCTTCCATAGCGCTTTTTATAATTATCAATGGTTGTTCATGTTTCACGAATGATCAATTGCGGAAAAATAACATACTGTTCCAAAGGATTGGCTTTTTGGGCATTGTCGATGAGCCTTGCCGTTTGCGCGGCCATTTCTCCATACCGGCAATCAATGACCGATATTGCTGGATCGAAAAATTCAGTAAGCTCAGTGTTGCCATAGCAAACCAGGGATATCTCCCCTGGAAAGGTGTAACCGTACTTTTTCAGCCGGCCAATGATACGCACGGCATCGGTATCGGCACAACACAATATACCACCAATCTGGTTTCCGGCAATAAACTCCTGACTCATCTGTTTCATGTCGGAAATTGCAAACACCTCTCGCATGGGATAACTGTTGCAAATTATGGTATTGAAGGTTTGCTCCATAAACTCATACAGCATATTGCGCCCTTTCCAACTGTCATTTTTAACCAGCAGCAAATTCTTACCGGTTTTGGAAACCAGGTAATCAATAGCCCGTTTTACCCCCAGGTCATAACTTTGAATTACATACCGGAAGTAGGAGCCGGTCATGGTGTTATCCACGAGCAGCACGCAGGTATTCCCAACAAAAAGTTTCCGGTAGAAATCGGCAGTAAGCGACTCATCATTGTTGGGCACAATGATTACCACTTCATAACCTTCCATAATCATGGAACCCACAAGCCGTTCCTCCTCCCTAGGGTTGTTATAACCTATAAAATAGGAAAGCCGGCGTCCCCTTTTTTTGGCCTCCCCATCAAGATGGTTGATCAGGTGTTCCAGATTGGAGGAATAAAAGGGAATAACCATGCCCCATATCTTTCGGGTGGCGGCAATGGGTGCAACAAAGGAGCCCTTTCCCATTTTGGAAATAATGAGCTTTTCATCGGCGAGCATCTTAAGCACCAGCTTGGAGGTTTCCCGCGAAACATTGTATTTCTGCATGATTCTGTTTATGGAATCAATCTGATGCCCGGGTTTTACCTGCTGGGTGATGATCCGGTCCTTGTACAGATCGAACAACCGCTTATATAAAGGAACAAAGGATGAGTTCAGATGGCCCATAAACCTAGAATTAATGTTTATTGGTTACTGTTGAAAGCAGCAACGGCGTCGTAAAATGCTCTGATGTTGGCTACCGGAACTCCGGGGGGTGTATCACAACCCGATGAAATGATAAAATTGGGGTAGCCCCTGGCAGCATCCAGTAGTGCGGTAGTATGATCAGCTACTTCGCGCGGAGTGGCCATCTTGAATATACCCACCGGGTCAATATTTCCTGCAACAAGGATGTCACCAGGCACCTCCTTCAATGCGGCTTTCATATCCATGCGATTACCAAAATGCAGCCCCTGGGCTCCGGTGCTGATCATGGATCGGGTAACATGTCCCGTGTTTCCGCAATTATGCAGGAAGATGTGAAAATAATCATCCTGAAATGTTTCTACCAATCGCTTGATATAGGCTGACGAAAAGGTGTCGCACAACGATTCATCCAGCAATCCCGCCGCCGGTTCGGCCATAATAATACCATTAATTCCGGTACCCTTAAGCATACCTAAATATTGGTGGAGAAAAAGCGTACATTTTTCCAGCAATGAAATGACGGTTTCAGGTTCCAGGTAAGCAGCTGTCATTATTTCGGTCATGTCGAACAACCGGCCTGCCAGCGAAAATGGACCTATGCATCCACCAAATACCGGTTTTGTCCGGATGTGCTCCGCAGCCAAACGAGAGGCTTTGATGTATTTCTGCAATCGGCCCGCCATCATATCCGGGACCGTCAGACGCAATACCGATTCATAATCAGAAACAATACGCCCCGTAACCACAGGTACCTCGTGAGCAGAAAAACTAACGGCACTGCCAAAAGCCTCTGCTTCAACAGTAAGATCCATCATGGTAACCGCTGCCGCTGAAGGATATTCTTTGGCAAGGGCCTGAACAGCCTGAAAATGAATTTCCCCATCGGTTACAGCATCCAGAACATGCTTCCCGATCATTTCAATACCAGGATGCGTGGCGATGGGCATTGCAGCGCGACTCTTTTGCGTCATTAACTGGTTGCGCCAATTGTTCATGTTCATTCGGGCCATTTTGCTGCAAGGGAATTGTTGAAAACGCCGAAAGGTACAAAACAGATTATAAAAAACATCACATACCATCACAGTTATTCAAGAAACGGCACAGTATACACTGGTTAACCTTGCTCAGA
>JGI20214J51088_10002858_pt1 | contig 11424 bp, 10 predicted proteins | sample WetSurMetagenome_FD_51088 | JGI IMG/M metagenome (IMG submission 51088)
TTGCGGACTCTCGCGCACCCGTCCGTTCGTCCCTTGCGTCACGCATTCTGCTGATATCTACCTTTTGTGAAGGAGGTGTCTGCGATGAAGACAGACTTCTCGACGATAAAGGTGGACCTGAAGGACAACGTTGCCGTACTCACCCTCGACAACCCGCCGGTAAACCAGATGTCCCCACAGCTGATGAAGGACTTTGCCCAAGCCGTCGCGGAGGCCTATGAAGATGGTCAGGTGAAGGCCGTTGTGCTGACTGGAGTCGGAAAGAACTTCATCGCCGGCGCCGACATCACCCAACTCAAGCTCGTAAAGAAGTGGGAGGACATTTACCAAAAGGCTCTCAAGGGCGCCCAATTCCTCAACGCTATCGAAGCCGGCCCCAAGCCCTTCATTGCAGCCATCAACGGCAACTGCCTGGGAGGCGGGATGGAGACGGCTATGGCGTGTCACTACCGGATTGCCGCTCAGGGCGTGGACCTTGGGCAGCCCGAGGTGCAGATCGGACTCATCCCAGGGGCCGGGGGCACCCAGCGGCTGCCCCGTCTCGTTGGCCTTCCCAATGCGCTGGAAATGATCACCACGGGCAAGCCCATCAAAGCGGAGATGGCTTTGCAGAGAGCGCTTGTCGATGAAGTGGTGCCAAGGGAGAAACTCCTGGAGGTCGCCTTGAAGGCTGCCCAAAGGTTTGTCAAAGGGGAACTGAATCTCAAAATGCGGATGACGCGCAACGTCATTCACAGGATTCCCAGTGCCGCTGAAAAAACCGCGCTGCTCAGCTATGCCAGGTTCCTGTCNTTTCAAAAGGCCAAGGGGTACATCGCGCCCTTCAAGGCGATTGATGCCTTTGAGCAGGGTCTCGGGTACGACATTGAGGCCGACATTGAGAAGGAGGTCAGGCTCTTCGCCGACTGCGCGGTTTCCGATGTGGCGAAGAACCTCATCAACATCTTTCTCAACACACGGAGTGCAGGCAGGCTGAAGCGGATAGAAGGTGTTGAACCGGCGAAGATAAAGAAGGTCGCCATGCTGGGGGGCGGCGTCATGGGCTCAGGCATCGTCAACCTGCTGCTCCAAGGGCGTTTTGATGCCATCCTGTGGGACATCAATGAGCAGGCCATCCAAAAAGGGCTGTCCTCTGTCCGCAAGACTTTTGCCTATGCCATCAAGACGAAGAAGATGACCGAAAAGGATCTTGAAGATCTCATGTCCCAGCGTCTGACCACCACCACCTCTTTGCAGGATTTGAAAGACGTGGACCTGGTGATCGAAGCGGTGCTTGAGGATATGAAGGTCAAACAGGATATTTGGGTAGGCTTGGAGAAAATCTGCCCTTCCCACACGGTATTCGGCACCAACACCTCCGCACTGCCCATTACCGAGATGGCGCAGATCCTGAAGGATCCCGGCCGCATGATAGGCCTCCATTTCTTCAATCCCGCCGATCGAATGCAACTCCTCGAGGTCATTTGCGCCAAGAAGACTTCCGATCAAACCCTGGCCGCGAGCGTGACCTTTGCCCGGGCCATCAGAAAGATCCCCATCGTGGTCAACGACGGACCTGGCTTCTATGTTTCGCGCCAGCTGGGCGGCCTCATGGGAGGGGCCGTGTACCTGACAGCCGATGGGGTGGATGGCGCGTTCATCGAAGAGGCCATGATCGATTTCGGCATGCCCATGGGGCCGGCGACTCTTTCTGATCTCACCGGCATTGACATCAACTACCATGTGAACAAAAACTTCGAAAAGCGGCTGGGAGAACGCTACAAGGTTCACCCTCTCACCGAGGTGGTCTACCGGACAGGATGCTACGGACGCAAGACGGGTGCCGGCTACTTTGACTACAGCGGGGAGAAGCCGGTGCCGAATCAGAAGGTGGTTGATGCGATTCGGCAATATCTCAAGGAAAAGAAGGTCGCCCCCAAAGAGGTGTCCAACCAGGAAGTGGTCGACCTGATGCTGGCAAACGGCATCAATGAAGCCGCTTACATGATCCAGGAAGGTATCTGCGATCGTCCGCAGGATATGGATCTGGCCATGATCTACGGCACGGGGTTTCCCCCTTACCGGGGGGGAATCCTCAGGTACGCAGACCAGTGGGGGCTTAAAAACGTTTGCGCGAAACTGCTGGAACTGGAAAAACAGTACGGGATCCACTTCAAACCCGCGCNACTGATCAGAGACATGGCAGAGTCCGGGAAGACGTTCTATACAGACGATTAGTGGCTTAGTCTGTGACTTCTCTGCAAGTTGCGAAGAAGTTCCAAAGCGAACTGAAGAATACCCGCCTGCCCTGCGAAATGCTTTGCGGCGCAACGGAAGCCGTGACATTCAAAGGCACGGTGAATCTACTTCAAATCTGTATGCAGGCACAGCGGGCAGGTCGAATAACGAATATCGAACGCCGAAGGTGACAAGAGAAGAGATTTAACTTCATCATTCGAAATTTTTTGTTCGATATTCGACATTCGCAGTATTGAATTCATCCTGATCGCGAGCAAAGGCGTCCATTGGAATTCCCCTCAAGCGGGTGCATATTAGAGGGAAACCAATACTCCATCACTCCAGTACTCCAACACTCCAACCTCACAGGAGGGTCACCATGAAAGAAGTAGTCATTGCAGGGTATCTGAGGACGGCACAGTCGCGGTCCAGGCCGAATGATCCGGCCAGGGATTGGTTCTGCAGGATGAGAGGGGACGAGCTTCTGGCCAAACTGCTTCCAGAAGTCATTCAGCGAACCGGGATCAAGCCCGAGGAGATCGACGATTTCCTGGTGGGGTGTTCGACCGCCGTGGGAGAGCAATGGGCTTACGGAGGCCGGACGCCGATCTTTCTGGCAAACCTTCCCGAAACCATCCCCGCCAAGTTTCTGGACCAGCAGTGCGGCTCTTCCATGGCCTGCATTCACATGGGTTTCATGGAGATTGCCATGGGGTTCTCCGACATCATCCTGGCCGGAGGCTTCGAGCACATGACGCGCATCCCCATGGGCGCATACAATTCGGACAAGGGACTCATCGCCCTCAACATGGCTCTCTTTCTGTACCCCATCTACAAGCACTGGGACATGATGACCACTGTGAACATGGGGCTTACCGCAGAGAAGCTCTTCTCCCAAACAAAGTTCACCAGGGAAGAGCTCGACTTCTGGGGGGTGCGCTCACACCAAAGGGCTGCGAAGGCTCAGGCCGAAGGTTTTTTTGCAGGTGAGATCCTGGCCATCGAAGCGGAGCAGGCTGACGGAACCGTCATAAAGGTGGACAAGGACCAGGCCGTTCGCANCGACGTCACCCTGGAGGCCTTGGCGGAACTGAAGCCCTCCTTCAAGAAAGACGGTGTCATTACTCCGGGCAACGCATCTCCTCTCAACGCAGCCGCCTCTTCCATGGTGCTCATGTCCAAGGAAACGGCAAAGAAAAAAGGCATCAAACCTCTTGCCACCCTCCGGTCCATCGGGTACGCAGGCGTTGATCCCACCATCATGGGGGTCGGGCCGGTTCCAGCCAGCAAAATGGCTTTGGAAAAGATCGGTCTTAAACTTTCCGATGTCAACTACTGGGAAATCAATGAGGCCTTTTCCATTGTCGCACTGAACTGCATCAGAGAGCTGGGGCTGGATCCTGAAAGGGTCAATGTCATGGGCGGGGGCATTGCCATAGGTCATGCGCTTGGTGCCACAGGCATCCGCCTGGTAGGGACCCTTGCCCGCATCCTGAATGAAAAGAAGGGGCGTTACGGATGCGCCAACGCTTGCGTGGGCGGTGGTCAGGGGGTTGCGACCGTCATCGAAAGAGAAGAGTACAACTGGTAATGGGTTGGGTTCAATGGTGAAGCAATCTTTATACTATGATGACTTTCATATAGGGCAGAAGTTCGTCACAAAGGCTCGGACGGTTACCGAAGCCGATATTGTGAATTTCAGCAACCTCTCCTGGGACCACAACCCGCTGCACACCGATGCGGAGTATGCTAGCCGGACCATATTCGGCCGGCCCATTGCCCATGGGCTCCTAGGACTGATCATGCATGCAGGCCTTTCCTACCATCTCGTTGAGGAGACCCTTCTCGCTTTCCTCTCCCTGGAATGGCAGTTCAAGGCGCCGATCTTCGTCAACGACACCATTCATGTGGAACAGGTGGTCTCTGAGATGAGGGAAACGTCGCAGAAAGATCGAGGAATCCTGACCTTTCAAAAAGAGCTGATCAACCAGCGCGGGGAAGTGGTGCAGACCGGCAAGACCGTCATCCTGCTGGCCAAAAGACCTTAAGCCGAAAGGGGTTCAAAGTTTCAGGCCGATCCTCTGGGCCCTGAGGAAAGTCCTTCGAGCAGAACGGGTATGAACGTGGTGAGGTCTTCCACGACACAGTAATGCGCCACCTGAAAGATGGGCGCATGGATATCGGTATTGATAGCTACGATAGTCTGTGCCCCCCGCATGCCGGAAACGTGCTGGAAAGCTCCGGAGATTCCGCATGCAATGTAGAGCTTCGGGGACACCGTCAGACCGGTGGTACCGATCTGTTGCTTGCGTTCAAACCATCCCAAGTCGCACGCCGAACGCGACGCTCCCACGGCTGACCTTAAAAACACGGCTGCAAGCTTTCTGATGAGCGAGACGTTTTCCTTGCTTCCAGTCCCTCTTCCTCCGGAGACGATGACTTCCGCATCTTTCAGAGCACTGTCCCGATAAGCGGATTCTAAAGATCCAAAGGTGCGTGACGGGAGTTCAGTGAAAGCGGCCTCTCTCACCTTTACAGTGCCAACAGCGTCGATCGCTCCTTCACAAGGACGGTAGGCCCCGGGTAGAACCGTCACCACCACTCGGGGAGTGTTCGGTACGATCTCTTCCACAAATCTTCCTGAATGAATCGGCCGGCCCAGTGCCACATCCCTGACGGATTCTACCCCCGTGATGCACGCCGCCTTGAGCAGCACGGCAAGCCTTGGGGCAAGGTCATAGCCCATGGAGGTGTGAGGCAAACACACCCAGCATGCGGTTTGCTCCTGCAGGATCTCTATGAGGGCATGAGCGTAGCTCAGGGAGTTGTAGTGTTCGAGGTGGTTGCCGTTTAGAACAAGGGTGTCACACCCAGTCCTTTTTGCGATCTCCCATGCCTGTTCCTCCACATTTTTCCCGATCAAGACAAAGACCGGCTTCTTCCTATTATCAACAGCACGTGCAAAACTCACGAGCTCATAGGTTTCCGGCGTGATGCCACCCTTCCTTAGCTCGGCGATGATGTAGATATTCCGAACACATTTAGTCGTTCCCCATTCCGCCCCCTCACCCTTCCCCTCTCCCCCAGCTTGGGGGAGAGGGCAGGGTGAGGGGGTGCCATCCGGCATAGAGTGATTTATAGCATTCGTAATAACTGGATTTTCCATAGACACTCAAGAGAGAAGAGATTTCTCGTGCAGGATGTGGATGAGCTTTTTCACCTTCTCACGAGGAGACCCTCCGATGAAAACCCCTTGGGAGACAGGTTCTGGAACCCGCACCCTGCGACAGAACTCTCTCGGTTCTTCTATTGCGAGATCCTCGGCCCTGATGAGCTCCTGTACATAGGTCCTTGCACGCATCACTTTGGAAAAGGACGGGTACCTTGGGAAATTGATTCCCGGCTGAATGGTGAGCACAGCGGGCATCTTGAGCTGCACCACCTGTCTATTTCCTCCTTCAATTTCTCTTTCTACCATGACCTCCGCTCTTCCAGGCCGGATCTCCTCTTTGATGACCGACGAGGCGGAGGGAAGGTCCAGAAGCGCCGCGATGATCTGGCCGGTCTGTGAAGCCATGGTATCTTCGGCCATCACACCGGTCATGATCAGATCGTAATTCCCCGCAAGGACGCAGGCGGCAATGAGCGAGGCGACAGTGAAGGGACTCCGGTAGCCTTCGATCTGATCCAGGATATGGATCCCATGGTCCGCCCCCATGCCCAAGGCCCGCTGCACAGTGGCGCTCACCCGCGCTGGGCCGACGGAAACTGTGTCGACCAGGGTCNCGGNAAGTNTTTCTTTGATGAGCAGGGCTTCTTCGAGAGCGAACTCATCGAACCGGTTCATTCTGAAAGCCGTGTTCGCCGCATAAGACAGAAGACCTGTCTGTTCATCGATCTCGAACGTATCGGTGGAATCAGGCACCTGTTTGATGCACACGAGAATTTTCATGCCCGGAGTCCCCTTTGTCTACGGTTCGCAATAATAGCCCGGGAAGGGAAGCCGGGCAAGTTGAAAAACCGCGTCTTCACTTAGAAAGCGATTGACAAGCATTCTCTTCCCTCGGTACCCTTTCCGCATGAGCATGATCTACATGATCCGCCACGGCCAGGCTTCCTTCGGCAAGGAAGACTACGACCAACTCTCTCCTTTGGGCAAACGGCAAGCCCGTATCCTTGCGAAGCACCTTCTCGACACAGGGTTCCAGCCCGATGCGGTCTACTCGGGCACCATGGCGCGTCAGACCGGCACTGCCGAAGAGGTGCTCGACCTCTACCGTGCCGCCGACAGAAAGGTGCCCGAGCTTGAGATGCTAGGCAGCTTCAACGAATATGATACGGCCGCTATTGTTAAGGCCCTGTTCCCTGACATGGTCAAGGATGACCCATCCCTGAATGACGAGCTTGCCAAGATGTATGTCAGCAAGGACTCCTTCAAGCGGGTTTTTGAGGCCGCCATGCTGAGGTGGGTCACGGGAGAGTTTGACACGCCCGAAATCGAGAGCTGGGAAGCTCTGAAAGCCCGTGTGGCAGGGTCGCTTCAGCTCATTATGAAAATTCATGGAAGGGGAAAGATCATAGCGGTCTTCACTTCCGGCGGCGCTATTTCCGCATCCCTCGCCTATGCGCTGGGGATTTCCGGCGAACGGGCCATACGGCTGAACTGGCAACTGGTGAATTCTTCCGTGTCCCGATTCATGTACAACGAAGAGAGGATCACCCTGGCCGGCTTCAATACCTTTACCCACCTCGAACTGGCAGGGGATTCCTCACTCATTACGTATAGGTAAAAGGATTCAAGAAATCTCCCCTCGCCCCAAAAGCTTCCCCCTTTATAAAGGGGGACGGGAGGGGGATTTTGGATCAACCTGCGAAGGTATCCAGGCAACCGGCAAAGGAGGGTGCATATGGATTTTGAAGTCCCGGACAAGATAAAGGTGATCACGGGCATGATCGATGACTTTGTCGACAAAGAGATCATCCCGCTTGAGCCCGAGTTCCTCACAAAGACCTTCAGGGAGATGCTCCCTGTCATCGAGGAGAAGCGCTCCATGGTCAAGAAGATGGAACTCTGGGCTCCCAACCACCCCAAGGACTACGGCGGCATGGGGCTCAACCTCGTGGAGCATGCCTTTGTCTCAGAATGCCTGGGCCGCAGCCCGCTCGGTCATTATACTTTCGGGTGCCAGGCTCCCGATGCCGGCAACATCGAGATCCTGCACCTTCACGGCACGCCTGAGCAGAAGGAGGCTTACCTGAGGCCTCTGGTTCAGGGCAAAATCCGAAGCTGTTTCTCCATGACCGAGGTGGAGATGCCCGGGTCCAACCCCGTCATGCTGGACACTACTGCAGTCAAGGAAGGGGAGGACTATGTCATCAACGGGCAGAAGTGGTACTCCACCGCCGCCGACGGCGCAGCGTTCTCCATCGTGATGGCTGTGACCAACCCGGATTCCGAGCCCTACCTCCGGGCAAGCATGATCATCGTGCCCACGAATACTCCCGGATTCAATCTGGTGCGGAACATCCCGGTCATGGGGCATGCGGGGGACGATTACGCCTCGCATGGTGAAATACTGTTTCAGTCGTGCCGGGTGCCGCAGAAGAACCTCCTGGGTCCTGAAGGATTCGGCTTCGTCATGGCCCAGGAGCGCCTTGGGCCGGGTCGCATCCACCACTGCATGCGATGGCTCGGGATCTGCAAACGGGCCTTTGATCTCATGTGCTCGCGGGCATCCAAAAGAATCATCGCGCCTGACGGCAGGACTCTTGCCACCAAACAGATCATCCAGTCCTGGGTCGCCGAGTGCGCGGCCGAGGTCCAGGCCGCTCGGCTCATGACCTTGAATGCAGCCTGGAAGATCGAGACACAGGGAGCAAAGGGTGCCCGTTACGACATCTCCTTCATCAAGTTCTACGTGGCGGGAGTGCTGCAGAAGGTCATCGACAGGGCCCTTCAGGTGCACGGCGGGATGGGCATGACGGATGACACGATCATCGCTTACTTCTACCGGCACGAACGCGCCGCCAGGATCTATGACGGGGCTGACGAGGTCCACAAGATGGCTGTGGCCAAGAGGATTCTGAGAGATTACGAGGGCAGGACGGTTCGCTAAAGGAGGTAAGGGATGGAGTTTACCGACAAGCCCACCAAGGTCAGGCAGGGGGAAGAGCTGGACCTGAAGGTCATAGAGGCGTTTCTGAAAGACAGCATCCCGGGGCTGTCGGGCGAAATCCTGGTCGAGCAGTTTCCGAGCGGCTATTCGAACCTCACCTATCTGCTCCGAGTAGGCGAGAGGGAGCTTGTGCTGAGGCGGCCGCCCTTTGGCAGGAAGGCCAAGACAGCCCACGACATGGGGAGAGAATACCGTATCCTCAAGGCCCTGAATCCGGTGTTCCCCTACTGCCCAAGGCCCTTGGTCTATACGGAAGATGCCTCTATCATGGGGTGCCCCTTCTACGTTATGGAGCGCATTAAGGGAATCATCCTGAGGAGAAGCCTTCCCAAGGGACTCGAGTTCACCCCGGATCAGATGCGTTCCCTGTGCGAGAACCTGCTTGATGTACACTACAAACTCCACTCTATCGACTACAAGACGATCGGCCTGGAAGGGTTCGGAAAACCCGAAGGCTACGTGAAAAGGCAAGTGGAAGGATGGTCTGAGCGTTACAGGGCCGCGCGCACCCCGGACGCACCGGCATTTGAAAGGGTGATGCAGTGGCTCCATGACAGGATGCCCCCGGATTTCCCCAAGCCCGCCATCATCCACAACGACTTCAAGTTCGACAATGTTCTTCTCGACCCCTATGACCCCCTGAAGATCGTGGGCGTGCTGGACTGGGAAATGGCCACACTTGGCGATCCGCTCATGGACCTTGGCAGTTCGCTGGGGTACTGGGTCCAGAGCGATGATCCGCCCAATTTCCAGGCCATCGGGATGCAACCCACCAACCTTCCGGGCGCATTCACCCGGGACGAACTAGTAAAGCGCTATGCGGAAAAGGCGGGTATCCGCATAGACAATTTTGAATTCTATTTGTGCTTCGGGCTGTTCCGTCTTGCGGTGATCGTTCAGCAAATCTACTACCGGTTCTACCACGGGCAGACCAAGGACGAGCGGTTCAAAGCTCTTATTGTTGTCGCGCACATCCTTGAGGAGCAGGCGAACAGGACCGTGGAGCAAAGCGGACTGTAACAAGTGAAACACCACGCGATCCCTCGCGCGGCATCATATTTGGTTCCATATCTTTCCTCCCCCTTGACGGGGGAGGACCAAGGTGGGGGTGGAAAGGGGCACCTCACGAGGAAATTGCCAAAAGGAGACTATTATGGAAAAAATCGATTTCAGTTTGAACGGTAAGATTGCACTCGTCACCGGTTCGAGCAGAGGCATCGGCGAGGCCATTGCTCTCACCTTGTCGGATTATGGGGCCCATTGCCTCCTTGTGAGCCGAAAGGCGGAGGACCTTCAGAAGGTCGCAGAGAAGATTGCCTCCCGGGGAGGCAAAGCCGACGTGTTCCCGTGCCACGTGGGAGACCTCAAGCAGATTGAGGCGCTTTTCGAACAGATCAAAGAGCGCTACGGCAAGCTTCACATCCTCGTCAACAACGCCGTCACAAACCCCTATTTCGGCGAGATGCTGGATGCCGATGAAGGAGTTTGGGACAAAACCTTTAGCGTGAATCTCAAGGGCCCTTTCTTCATGATCAAGCACGCAGCCAAGCTCATGATGGAATCAGGAGGTGGGGCCATCGTCAACACCTCATCTATCAACGGAATCACGCCTGCACCGTTCCAGGGGATCTATTCCATCACCAAGGCAGGCATCATTTGCATGACCCAAGCCTTTGCCAAAGAACTCGCGACCAAGAACATCCGGGTGAATGCTTTGCTGCCGGGCCTTGTTGAAACAAAATTCGCCAAAGTGCTCATCGAAACCCAGGCAATTTATGACTACATCATACAAAGGATCCCCATGGGCAGGCACGCTCAGCCCCGTGAATTGGCCGGGGCAGTCCTCTATCTCGTTTCGGATGCAGCTTCTTACACAACCGGCGCCATCTTGGTGGTGGACGGTGGTGCGCTGGCCTAAAGTGAGCGATTATTAGAGGGGGACTCTTATGAAGACTGAAGACATCAAGCGGGTGCTTATTTTGGGTGCCGGGACCATGGGCCAGCAAATCGGCCTACAGTGCGCCATGTACGGATATGAGGTGGTTTATTATGATCTCACCCAAGAGATCCTGGACAAGGCTTTGAAACGAGTTGCCAAGCTTGGNTCCTGGTTCGTTTCAAGCGGAGTCCTCACCGAAGAGAAACTCCGGCAGGCTCTCGCAAGGATCTCTGCTACGCCAGATCCTGTGAAGGCAGCCCAGAACACAGACCTTGTTAGTGAGTCGGTGCCGGAAGATCCCAAGCTGAAGGTCAGGGTCTTTGCCCAGTTCAACCAACTCTGCCCTGAGAGGACCATCTTCACCACAAACACCTCTATGCTGGTCCCCTCCATGTTTGCCGCGGCGACAGGAAGGCCTGAAAAACTAGTCGCCCTCCACTTCCACGATACAAGGTCCACCAATGTCGTGGATGTCATGCCCCATCCGGGCACGGCTCCTGAAGTGACCCAGCTTGTTCATGACTTTGCTGTGAGCATCGGTCAGATCGTCATTGTGCTTCACAGGGAGAGCAATGGTTACGTCTTCAACACCATGCTCTCGAGCCTCTTTACTTCAGCGCTCACGTTGGCATCCCGCGACGTCGCCAGCATCGAAGATATCGACCGAGCCTGGATGGGAGTCATGCACACGCCCATGGGACCCTTCGGGATCATGGACCAGATAGGCCTTTCCACGGTATGGACTATCACCGATTACTGGGCCAAGAAGACAGGCGATCCCCAGGCTAAGGCCAACGCCGACTTCCTGAAAAAGTATGTGGACAGAGGGCACTTGGGCTTCAAAACAAATCGAGGGTTCTACTCTTACCCGAACCCTGCGTACACGGACGAAAAGTTCCTGTCAGGTAAAGAGACCGAGGCAGCATAGAGCGACAGCCAATTGCAGCCTTGATCCTCGTTGTTTCGATATGTTATAGTTTTTTCAGCAATTCGGAACGATTAGAGGGAAAGAACTTCTAGAGTCGATTATGACCCGCAAAACTCGGTCATCCTTAGACAGGCGCTCGGGTAGCGATCGGCGAAAGGCCTACC
>JGI20214J51088_10002862_pt1 | contig 11419 bp, 11 predicted proteins | sample WetSurMetagenome_FD_51088 | JGI IMG/M metagenome (IMG submission 51088)
TGAAGACCAACTAATTTTAAATTTATCTTTTGGTTAACTAATATAAATAAGAAACTACAATGCCAAAGATTAAATTACCAACAAAGTCGCCCCATATCGACATGACGCCTATGGTGGACTTGTTCTCGGTTGTGTTGACGTTCCTGATGTTGACTACAACTATGAGGCAGCCTGAACCAGCTCCTGTTGATACGCCTTCTTCGATATCAGAGAAACCAACTCCTGATTTCAATACAATGACTCTTCTTCTTTCAAAGGATGACAAAGTATTTATGAACTTTGACAACTATAATGCTTTGGGACAGGACACTACNTTAGCGTTCAGACCAAAGATCCTTGTTGAAATGGGTAAGAGATACAATATTGAATTTACAGCAGCAGAGCAGGCNCAATTCAAAAAAATGCCTTCTTCAATGGGTGTNCCGATACTTAANATGAAGGAATTTCTAGATACAAATGATAATAANGTGAGAGCTGCATTAGAAACCGGTATTCCAATTGACTCAACCGATAATCAGCTTGCAGACTGGATATTCTGTGCTCGTACAGTGAATCCAAATGTTGAAGCTTGTATTAAAGGCGATGCNAAGACCAGTTTTGAGTGTGTGCAGAAGGTCCTTGATATCATGGCTGAGAAGAATGTTTTCAANTTCAACCTGATCACATCTCTTGAAGCAGCTAAAATTAACCTCGCAGAAATACAGAAGTGATATGGCAGAAATAATACAAGAGGAAAAAGCTGGCGGGAAAAGAAAAGCTAAAAAGCACGCCCCGCACATCGATATGACACCTATGGTTGACCTTATGTGTCTGCTGATCACGTTTTTCATGCTGACCACGGCTTTCAGTAAGGCAAAAGTTATGAATATTAACCTTCCTGAGAAGATTAAAGATAAGAACTTTACACCTCCAAAAATCGTAGCGAGCCGTACTCTGAACATTATCCTTGGTCCTAATAATAAGATCTATTACTATCCGGGAACTATTAAAGCAGAGGATTATAACAGTCTGCCTCCTCTTAATGAGACAGATTTCAGTGCAAATGGTATTCGTCCATTACTTCTCGAAAGAAACAGAACACTGTTTAAGAAAATTGATGATTTCAAAACTGAAGCAGCCAAGGCCAAAGTAATTATGTCACCTGATTCACTCCAGAAATCAATCAGTAAATTGAAAACAGATGACGATACCGGTCCAATTGTTCTTATAAAAGCTTATAAGAAAGCTACTTACGGGAATTTTGTTGATATACTCGATGAGATGAATATTTGTGGAATTGCCCGTTATACGTTTGTTCCAATAGCTTGGTATGATGAGAAGATGGTAGAAACTGCAGCTGGAATTGCTTCAACTGTTACCACTCCTGCCAAGAAATAAACCGTAAACCTCAGAAAGATGGCAAAAGATAATATGAATGCTCCTGCATTTGACGACATAGTCTTCGAAGACAGGAATAAGGAATACGGAGCTTACAAATTACGCAAAAGGTACAACAGAAATGTCAGTATTGCTTTACTGATAGGTATCCTCGTAATAGGAACAGCAGTTATTACTCCGTATATCAATGCAAAAGCATTGGAAGGCAGAACAAAACGCGCTGAAAGACAGGTAGAGATAAAGCTGGAGAACCTGGATCAGCCAACCGAACAGGTTGCACCTCCTCCTCCTCCTCCTCCCCCGCCAACTGACGTTGTTCAGCAGCAGAGATATGTACCACCGGTAGTTGTTGACTCTATCAAACCTGAAGAAGTAAAACAGCTTATGACAGCTGATCAGGCTCAGACTGAAGTTACCAACAAAGAGGTAGTTGAAGTACAGCAGACAGTGAAAGAAGAAGTTCAGGAAGCTGAACCGGAAGAAGTTCCATTCGTTGTTGTTGAGGAGATGCCTATGTTTCCAGGCGGTGACCCTGAACTACTGAAATATATTGGTGAACATACACAGTATCCCGAAGTTGCCAAGGAAAATAATATCCAGGGCAGGGTTATCGTTAGGTTCTGTGTAACTGCTAAAGGTGGTGTTAGCCAGGTAAGTGTACTCAAGGGTGTTGACCCGGAACTCGATAAAGAAGCTATCAGGGTTGTTAACACACTTCCTGCATTTAAACCAGGTAAACAGGGCGGAAAAGCAGTACCAGTATGGTATATGGTTCCTATAACCTTTACGCTTAAGTAAAATCCTAGTTTACAAATTATACAAAAAGGCTGGATCGTGAGATTCAGCCTTTTTTAATGTTCCCTATTGTGTTGCCCCCCTGCCCCCCTAAAGGGGGGTAAATTTCAGTTACCAATTTCCTTCTTCAACAACTCAATGAACTTCAGGATATCCTCCTCCTCAGTATCCCAGCTGCACATTAAACGCCATTCTGATCTCTTTTCATCCCAGGGATAAAAAAAGTAATGGCTCCTCATTTTTTCAGCAATATCGGCAGGCATTATAACAAAAACACCATTTGATTGCACCTTTTGGGTTATAATGATTCCTTTTATCCCTTTTAGTTTTTCACCAAGCTTCGCTGCCATTGCATTCGAATGTGATGCCAGCTTTTTCCACAGATCGTTCTTAAAATAACCGGTATACTGTGCGGAGATAAATCGCATCTTTGAAGCCAGCTGCATACCCTGCTTCCTTATATATTTGAAATCAGCAGATAACCCCGGCGTAAGAAAACAAATCGACTCCCCGAACATCATGCCATTCTTTGTACCTCCGAATGACAGAACATCAACCCCGGCATCTGTGGTAAAAGCCTTGAAGGGAAGATCAAGAGCCACTGCAGCATTTGCAATGCGTGCACCATCCATATGCAGCAGCATGTTCCTGGAATGTGCATAATCAGCTATCGCTCTTATTTCAGGAACACTATAAACAGTACCCATCTCTGTTGCCTGTGTAATTGAAATCACCTTCGGCTGTGAATGATGCTCGAAATCAATGCCGTGCATATGTTTTTCAACCAATGCCGGCGTTACTTTGCCATCAGGTGTATCAACAACAAGAACCTTACATCCGATAAGCTTCTCAGGAGCTCCGCACTCATCACCTTCAAGATGCGCCGTAGAGGCTGTTATTACTGAATTCCACGAGCGTGTGATAGCTGAAAGACCTAAAACATTGGCTCCTGTACCTGTGAACACAAAAAAGACCTCTGCTGAACTTCCAAGATGCTTCTGAAGCAGGCTTATTGCGTGTTCAGTATAAATATCTGAACCATATCCTGTCACATGTCCGCTATTTGATTCTGCAATTTCCCTGAAAATATCAGGATGAACTCCTGCATTATTATCGCTTGCAAATCCCCTCTTGCCTCTGTTTATTTCCATAATCCTTAGAGAACCAATGTTATCCTGTTAAATAATTTAAAATACGATTTACTTATTTATAATATTAGCCAGATATTCCTTGGCAAGCGCAACCTGGTCATGTACAAATTCGATTCCGGCTACTGAGTGATCCTTATTCCATAATGGGTGACAAAGCTCAAAAGTAAAATAGCCATTAAATCCTATTTCATTCATCATCTGAATATAATGTTCATAATCAGGCATTATCCCACCGGCATAATAATCAAGCATTTTTGGTTTGACTACTTTGTTTTCATCGCGGTAATATTCCCCTCCGAAATGCGAATGCACCTGAAGATTACCTACCGTGCGTACGGCATTAGCAATATAATCCTTGTCCTGTTTGTCAAAAATAGGAAGATCAAGACATANCTTAAGCCAGGGAGAATTTACTTCTTTAACGAGATCATACGTGTCTCTCCAGGTTCTGATGAGTGGCGCGTGATTCTGCAGGGCCATTACAACCCCGAATTCTTCCCCGAATTTAGCTGCTTCCCTGAGGCAATCTTTCACATAGTTATATCTTTCAATCCATGTGGCATAAGGATACTGCCTGAGGAAAGTATAGAAACCTTCTCCCCTGACCAACTCATAGGTACCAACACCATCATGGATTGGTACTCCTGCCCAGGCTGCAAATAACCTCACAACTTTGGCTCCCATGTCTTTTGCCAGCCGGGCTGTCTCACGTACCATCAGAAGCTGACACTCCCTCAGTTCAGGAATCGGGCTGGAAAAATCATTATTTGCTGACAGAGCTGGCATTTCAAGACCATATTTTGCAAGTGAGTTCTTCATCTCATCTCTCTTGCGTTGATCGAGATCCATAGGGCAACCCATTGGCCTCTTGTTATCAAGCTCCACTCCATCAAAACCATATTGTTTCGCATATCTGCACAATTCATCAAATGTCAGGGCATTACCTTTATACCATATGCCTCCATATGATATAGAGTATAGGCCAAGTTTGATTTTTGCACTTTTTTGAGTTTTTTGTTCCGGAATTTCCGGGCTGATTTGATTTGGCATCTTGCTGCCTAACATGGCAGCCCCGGCAGCTACTCCGGATGTTTCAATGAATTTTCTGCGGTCCATTTGTCACTGGGTTTAAATTAGAAAAGAATTATAAGAAAGATAGCAAAGAATTAATTCTCTGTCATGGCTTTGTTAGGGAAATCTTTAAATATCATTCTCAAATTTATTTAAAAATCCATTAAAAGATGAATATTTAGTCCTGTTAAAAAACTTTCCTTGTGAGCTATAATTTCTTATATTTATTGAGTAATTATTATCAACCAAAAATATACAGATATAGCGATTATGGAAAAAAATATTAACAGTAGCAACCCTACATTCAGGGAATTATACGGTACCGATGAAGCGGTTCTTACAAAACAGGTAAACAGGTATAAATTACTGACCGAAAAGTTCAGAATTACCTTTAAAAATGATGACTTTATGATTTTCAGTTCACCTGGTCGCACTGAGATCGGAGGAAATCATACTGATCATAATTACGGACGTGTACTGGCAGGTGCGGTCAATCTTGACAATGTTGCTGTTGCCGCCTCTAACAAGACCAACCTAGTAAGAATTCAATCCGTTGGATATCCTGAATTTGAAGTGGATCTGTCACGCCTGACCCCCGATAAAACTGAAAATTACACTTCTGTGGCACTGGTAAGAGGCATTGCAGCCAGGCTGAAGGAGCTTGGGTTTAGCATAGGAGGCTTCGATTGCTGCATTGATGGTGGAGTNCCTGTAGGGTCAGGACTGAGCTCCTCTGCCTCATTCGAAGTACTTATTGGCGCTATCTTCAGCCATCTCTTCAATAACGGGAAGCTCGATCCGGTACAGAATGCTATTATAGGGCAATATTCTGAGAACGTATTTTTTGGCAAGCCTTGCGGATTAATGGATCAGACGGCCTGTGCTGTAGGAGGACTGGTCACTATCGATTTTAAAGATCCATCAAAACCAATCGTTAAGAAGGTGAATTTTGATTTTGTTGCCACCGGTTTCGCATTGGTTATTACAGATACCGGCAGTAATCACGCTGACCTTAATGACGAATACGCATCACTTCCTACCGATATGAAAGCCGTTGCTGCTGAACTTGGCGCAAAAGTCCTTCGTGAGGTCACACTGGAACAGATTCTTGAGATAGCACCAAAAATCCGCAAAAAAGTAGGAGATCGGGCTATTCTTCGTGCCATACACTTTCAGGGCGACAACCAACGCGTTGTTGATCAGGTAGAGGCCCTGGAAAAAAATGATTTTAAATCATTTCTTGGAATGGTTATCGATTCTGGTTTCAGCTCATATATGTACAATCAGAATATATACCCGGTTAATAATGTTAAAGAACAGGGAGTCTCCCTTGCTCTTGCTCTAAGTGAGCTTGTTTTGAAAGGTAAAGGTGCATGGCGCGTTCATGGTGGTGGATTTGCAGGCACAATCCAGGCTTTTGTACCGCAAAATCTGCTCGATAAATATGTCTCTACTTTAGAACATGTTTATGGAATAGGTTCCTGCCATAAGCTCTTTATCAGGCAGAAAGGCGCCGTTAAAATTGATTTATAATCAACCTGTTAAGTCCTGAAGAGCATAATAAGGCACTGCATTGTTTACTCATTTTAATTGATCAGAATGGAAAATATCAAAGAAGAAAACTTTAAAGGCACTTTCAAAGGAAAAGAGACAGCTCTTTATACTTTGAAAAATAAAAACGGACTGGTTGCCAAGGTCACTAATTTCGGATGTAAAATAGTAAGCCTGAATGTACCCGACCGGTATGGAAATTTGGCTGATATTGTTTTGGGATATGATAATATTGCTGACTGCATTAATGGCAATCCATATTTCGGAGCACTATGCGGCAGATATGCCAACAGAATTGCGAATGGGAAATTTGTAATTGATGGCTTAGAATACCAGTTACCTTTAAATAATGGTCCGAACTCTCTTCACGGCGGACCAGAAGGCTTCAATAATCAGGTTTTCGAGACAAAAGGAGTATATAAGACAGAAAAGGGAGAAGCCGTTGAGATGTTCTACGTGAGCAAAGACGGAGAAATGGGCTATCCCGGAACACTTAATGTTAAAATTACCTTCACTCTTTCTGAAAAAAACGAACTCACACTCGACTTTGAAGCCAAAACTGATAAAGCAACTCATGTTAATATCTGTTCGCATTCATATTTCAATCTCAAAGGAGAAGGGAATGGAGATATACTGGAACATGAGCTCAGCATTAATTCTGACAAGTTTACTCCTGTGAGCGACACACTTATTCCCACAGGGGAATTAAGACCCGTTGCAGGGACACCGATGGATTTTAGAATGTCAAAAGTGATTGGCAAAAATATAGATGATAATTATGATCAGCTTGAATTTGGTAAAGGATATGATCATAACTGGGTACTAAACAAGAAAAAAGCCGAAGAATTTAGTCTTGCCGCTACCTGTTATGAGCCTAAAACTGGCAGGGTGATGGAAGTGCATACAACCCAGCCGGGCGTTCAATTGTATACCGGAAACTGGCTTGATGGAAGCGATAAAGGCAAAGGAGGTAAAGCATATCACATGCGTTCCGGATTGTGCCTTGAAACACAGAATTTCCCCGATTCACCGAATAAGCCGGATTTTCCATCCACATTACTAAGACCCGGCGAAACCTATAAGCATGCCTGTGTATATATATTCTCTTTTAAATAATAAAATTTAAATAACTGATTATGAATAGCTCTGGAAAAACTAATTATCTGTTCCCATTGATAGTAATGGCTTCCCTCTTTTTTCTGTTCGGGTTTATCACAACCATGAACAACTCCACTATCGATTTCCTGAAAAATGCATTTGGATTAAACGATGTTCAGAAACAATTGCCCAACACATTTTTCTACGGAGCCTATATCCTTTCTGTGCCAGTTGGCCTGATGCTGACGAAAATAGGTTATAAAAACGGTGTGCTTTCAGGACTTGCCCTGATTTCATTAGGCTTCTTTCTCTGCATTCCAGGCGTTTCGATGGGCTATTACGGATTTCTGTGTACAGTTTCGGTATTTGCCATTGGAGTAGTTATCCTACAGGTTGCTGCCGGACCGTATGTAAACGCACTGGGAAGTCCTGAAACCGGTGCCAGTCGCCTTACCCTGACCAATGCCCTCAATTCCGTTGCAACTATCATTGCTCCTATTTTTGTTTCTATCCTTCTGGTAACTCCCAAGCTGGAGAAAGGGGTAAAAATGGAAAACTCAGCAATAAGGGATATTGTTAAGGGCCCGTTTATGGTTATCGGTATTGTTACCGCTGTTATACTTTTAATAATGTTCTTTTTAAAGCTGCCTGAAATAAAAAGCAGTGACAATGAAACCGAAGGTGTTGAAAAGAAACAATATAAATCAAGTGCCTTCAGATATACACATGTATGGCTTGGCTCATTGGCCATATTCCTTTACATGGGATGCGAAATAGGCCCCTCCAGCTTTTTTCCCGATTATGTAGCGAAACTTGGCATCCAGAATATTAACCCTATCGATATGCTTAAATATTACTGGGGAGGTATGATGGTAGGCCGTGTATTGGGAATTTTTATATTGAGAAAATACAAAGCCGGTCTAATTCTGACTATTTGTTCAGTTGGAGGATTTGTGTTGCTAGGAAGCTCATTTGCACTCAGTTCCAGTGCTCCTGTAGTTGCAATGTGGTTATTCCTGGCTATCGGATTATTCCACTCAATAATGTGGCCGGTCATTTATAATCTTGCACTCGAAGATCTCGGACCACATGCAAAAGTCGCATCAGGTGTTATTGCAACTTCAGTTATCGGAGCTTCCATATCAACTCTCGTTATGGGCAAAATTCAGGCTGTTACAGGCTCGGTTATGATAGCGGTAAGCCTGATGTTCCTCTACTACATTTATCTTGTATTTTTTGCAGCAAAAGGATCAAAAATAAGATAACCTGTATTCATATAAGCATAAGAAAGAGGCCGATCCGAAAGACGGTCTCTTTTTTTGGCCATGCCATGGCGTGGCCCTGCATTTAATATGATAATAAAAGGTAGTGTCATGCCATGGTATGACCATCTGAATTCAAATACTTATATTTGCATATGATTGCTGAGAAAACACGTTACTTCATATTTATCTCATACAAAGGCACATCCTATCATGGCTGGCAGATTCAGCCCGGGTCGATTACGGTGCAGCAGGTGCTTGAAGAAGCTTTGAGTGTCGTCCTTAACGAAAAGATAACCACCATTGGGGCCGGAAGAACAGATACCGGCGTTCACGCAACATTTTTCTGTGCTCATTTTGAAAGCATTTCCACTGACTTGCTGGAAATATGGAATCTGGTTTTCAGGCTTAACCAGTACCTTCCTTCAGATATTTCTGTGAGCTCCATAAAAAAGGTGGTACCCGATGCGAATGCAAGATATAGTGCTATTTCGAGAACATACAAATATTATATTTCAAGAAACAAGGACCCTTTCTTTGATAATTCAAGCTGGTATATTCATGGTAAGATTGATATAGCTGGCATGAACCGGGCCTGTGAAATTCTATTTAACCATTCAGATTTTACCAGTTTCAGTAAACTGCATTCAGGTGCAAAATCAAATATCTGCAAAATATATTCTGCGTGGTGGGAAGAATCCGACAATCGTCTTATTTTCACCATTAAAGCTGACCGTTTCCTCAGAAACATGGTAAGAGCAATCGTAGGAACAATGATAGATGTCGGATTCCGGAAGATCGATATACAGGGCTTTGAAGAGATTATTCTCAGTAAGGACAGGTGCAAAGCTGGCAAATCGGCACCTGCAAAAGGTCTGTTTCTGGTGGATATTGAGTATCCGGAGGAGATATTTATCTAACCCTGCCCCCTGCCCATCTTTGGTACTATTGCCCCCCTGCCCCCCTAAAGGGGGGTAAAATCACTTCTCGGCGAAGTCTTTTGCTTCGTCGGATAGTTTAATATGGTATCGGTCATGCCATGGCATGACCCTACAATGTTAATTTTTGGTAAATGTAGGGCCAAGCCATGGCGTGGCCGGTAATCACAGTGCAGACCACAGATGACATTTTTTTTACAAAAAGGCAAAGTTGCAAACTTCGCCTAGCTTATCTAACCTGATTAGTATTCTTTTGCTCGGCTAAGTCTCTGACTTCGCCGGATTCTCTTAAACGGTTAGTATTCATCAGGCAGTTCCTTCAGTTGTGCAAGAGTGAATACAGGTCCGTCCTTGCAGACATAAACCTTACCTACATTGCATCTGCCACACTTGCCAAACCCGCATTTCATGCGATTCTCAAGCGTTGTAAAGATGTTTTCATCAGAGAATCCCAGCTTTGCAAGTACCGGAAAAGTATACTTAATCATTACCGGAGGTCCGCAAACAATAGCAATAGTATCTTTTGAGGATGGAGCGATCTTATCCACAATTGTCGGTACAAAGCCGATCTCACCCTTCCAGTCGGGTGATTCTCCGCCCGGATCCACAGTCGTTATCAGTTTCACATCTCCCCTGAGTTCCCATTCCTTAAGCTCATCTTTGTATACAAGATCTTTTACGGTTCTTGCACCATAAATAATAGTTACTTCCTTGAAATTTTCTCGCATGTCGAGGGCATTCCAGATCACACAGCGCATTGGCGGCAGTGCAATACCTCCGGCAATGAAAAGAAGACTCTTTCCTTTCCATTCATCGATTGGGAATACATTGCCGTATGGGCCTCTGAAACCAATAATACTACCCTCTTCGCATCCCGAAAGTGCATTCGTTACTTTGCCGGTCTGCCGGAATGTACATTCAATATATCCTTTCCGGGTCGGCGGAGATGCTATGCAAAAAGTAGATTCGCCTACTCCATAAACAGAGTATTCACCAAACTGCCCGGCTTTATAGGAAAAACTCTCCTGGTCAGCCTCATTCACAAATTTCAGCATGAACGTTTTTACTCCTGGTGCCTCATAAGTGATCTTCTCAATCCTCATAAGGTATGGCATATACAAGTTGTCCATCATACCGTAGCCTCCTGAATAGAAATTAAATGTTCAAGAATATTCATATCTGCCGGACATGCCCTTGAGCATCGCCCGCAGCCGGTACAGCCATATACGGCCAGTCTTTCCGGCATATAGGAAAATTTATGCATAATCCTCTGTCTCCACCTTGCTGATTGAACTTCACGGGGATTATGGCCCGAAGTGTGGATAGTAAAATGAGAAAATCCGCAAGAATCCCAGCACCTTGCTCTTGATCCGTTCTTTCCGTGAGCCTCATCCTGTATGTCAAAACAGGCACAGGTCGGACATACGTAAGCACATGCGCCGCAACCCAGACATTTCAGCGACTGCTCAATCCACTCCTTGCTTTCGAAGAATTTGTCAAGCCTTTCTCTGATCTCTTCATGATTGAATCGCACGGGTACATCAGCCAGATATTTTTCTTTTTCAGAAATATCTGTTTTTTCAAAAAGAGCTGAGGCCAGTGAAACAACGGCTTCTCCTTTTTCTGTAATAATTTCAGCAATATAATCGCCTTCTTCCCCCATCCGGGTGAAGAGAATATCACTGCCGGCAGTGTTTCCGGGATTACCACCAACTGAAGTGCAGAAACAATATTCATCCGATTTGTTGCAGCTGAATCCTAAAACAGTTACCCTTGATAGGCGGTTGTTATAAATTTCATCCTTATAATCCCAGTTGAAGATCGAACTCAGCTCACCTATACCAATAGCATCACAAGGCCTGATTCCCCATAAAACTACTTCAGGAATATCCTTCATATCGATTCCCTTAACAGACATACCATCCTTATTTTTGGAATAATCGAGGATCTTTTCAGTTCGTGGGAATGCTACATCTTTAGATGACTGGGTAGTCTGAATATAGTCAGATGAAACTCCCTGCCAGCTATCCGCTGCTTTGAAAGTAGTTTTTCCATTCCTAGCGGATGGTGCATAAATTGTTTTACTGTTCTGCTTTAAGATATCGAAAAGCTTTTCCAGTGAGTCTTTCCTGACTAATCGCTTATCAATATTCATATCTTATAGTATAAAATTTTC
>JGI20214J51088_10002863_pt1 | contig 11418 bp, 7 predicted proteins | sample WetSurMetagenome_FD_51088 | JGI IMG/M metagenome (IMG submission 51088)
ATCATTACGGGCAAAACCACACAGATGAATGTCAAATCGATCAGCGGCTACATCGACTTGGCTGTACCGGCAAACAAATCGGCGGATATTGACTTTTCAACCATCTCGGGAACGATGTACTCCAATCTCGATCTCGAAATGCACGGGAAACATGGAGGAATACCTTCAAAGATCGAGGAACGATTGAATAAAGGAGGTGATCACATAAAGCTTGAGACCATAAGCGGTGATATCTTTTTCAGGAAATCAAATTAGCGGGATTCCCGGGTAAAATTCATTACCCTGAGCAGCAAAAAAAATTTTCAGGAGTCTTTATCCGGGAATCTGTAACCATGTTCCTCCCCGATCGTTATTAGGGTATTAAACCATGCAAAAGAAACATTAAAATTCCTTTTTAATGAAGATCAGTACGTTATCCAAAATTGTCCTTATCATCACACTGGTTATGTTCTGCGATTCGGCTTTTTCTAAAGATGCAGATTCCACCATTGCCAAAAGAACATACCGGACAGCTTTCGCGAAATCTGCACCGCTGATTGACGGGCTTGGGATCGACGAATGCTGGAGCCAGGTCGAATGGACCGCGAATTTCACTCAGACACAGCCGGCAGAGAACAAACCGCCTACACAGCAGACTTCATTTAAAGTCCTTTATGATAATGACAATGTATATTTCCTGATAAGATGTTCCGATACCGAACCTATGAAGATCAGGAAAATCATGGAGCGGCGTGACAATTTCAGCGGCGATATGGTTTTTGTCGAGATCGACAGTTATTATGACAAGCAGACTGATTTTCTGTTTGCAGCCTCAGCCTCCGGAGAAAAGAGCGATGCAGCCATGACCCAGGATGGATTCAATGAGGATGACAACTGGAACCCTGTATGGTTTTTAAAGACATCGGTAGATAGCCAGGGCTGGATCGCTGAGATGAAGATCCCGCTAAGCCAGCTGCGGTTTGCCAAAAAGCCTGAAATGGTTTGGGGATTGCAGGTTACGCGGGCTGTATATCGTCTTCAGGAAAGATCTTCCTGGCAGTATATCCCCAAGGGGTCACCGGGATTGATCCATCTGTTCGGCGAGCTTGAGGGTATAAGCAACCTTAAGCCAAAACGTCAGATCGAGCTAATGCCATATGCGGTGGGAAAGACTGAACGTTCACCAAAAACCCCCGGTGACCCCTTTAATACAGGCAAATTATCCAAAGCATCGGCAGGCCTGGACGGAAAGGTGGCTATTACAAATGACTTTACGCTCGACTTTACGATCAACCCCGATTTCGGCCAGGTCGAGGCGGATCCTTCGGAAGTCAACCTCACCGCATTTGAGTCATATTTTTCAGAGAAGCGGCCATTTTTTATTGAAGGCAGAAACATTTTTGAATTCAACCCATACCAGACAATTGTGATTCACAATATGTATTCTGATAATCTTTTCTATTCACGGCGCATCGGGCGATATCCACAGTACTATCCCTCGCTGGCCGGCAATGAGTACGTTAAGATGCCAGAGGCAACCACGATCCTTGGTGCCATGAAGGTCTCGGGGAAAACAAAGAAAGGATTGTCAGTCGGGATACTGGAAAGCATGACTTCACGCGAAAATGCCCTGATAGACAGTGCCGGCATCAGAAGGAAAGAGCCGGTGGAGCCGTTTACCAATTATTTTGTAGGACGGGTCCAGCAGGATTTTAACAAAGGAACGACGACCCTCGGGGGAATGGTAACCGCAGTGAACAGAAACATCGAGAGTCCTGCCCTCGATTTTCTTCATTCAGAAGCATATTCCGGAGGGATTGACTTCCAGCACAACTGGAATAAAAGAACCTGGTACGTCGCAGGAAATGCAATCTTCAGCAATGTCCGGGGGTCGAAGCAGGCAATCCTGAATACGCAGACATCCTCGGCACGGTATTATCAGCGTCCGGATGCCAGGTACCTGGGAGTTGATTCATCTCTCAACTCGCTGAGCGGGTATGGAGCATCTTTTAAGTTCGGCAGGTCGAGCCAGAAAAAGCTACAGTTTGAAACAAGCGTTGCTCTCCGGTCACCCGGGCTTGAATACAATGATATAGGTTATATGAGATATTCCGATGTAATCCATCATGGAACATGGGTGGCTTATTACATACGGAATCCATTCGCTATTTTCAACAACTTCTATTTAAACACCAATTACTGGGTTTACTGGAATTTCTCCGGACAGTTGCTGTCAACATACGCTAACATAAACTTCAATTCCCAGTTTAAGAACAAGTGGCGCATCAACGGGCAATTCAACAGGCAGAGCCAGGGGATATCAACGACACTCCTCCGTGGAGGGCCCTCATTTATTATGCCGGGAAATCAGAGCTTCAACCTGAATGTGGGGTCGGATTATTCAAAGAAGCTTTCATTTTTCATAGGCAATTACCACGGTTCTGGCGATGCAAAGAGCTTTACCGGGCATGAATATTATGCCGAAATAAACTATAAGCCGACAAATTCCATTTCAATATCAATTGATCCTGATTACATGATCCAGGACCAGGATTTGCAGTATGTTACAACTGCCGGAACGTCAGTCGATCCTGTATACATCTTTGGAAGGCTGCAACAAAAAACTCTTGGTATTACTTTCAGGTTGAATTATACCATCAATCCTGAGCTCAGTATAGAATATTATGGGCAGCCATTCATTTCCGCAGGTATATTCGATCAGTTCAAGCGTGTGACACAGCCTGATGCAGCACGATACACGGAAAGGTACCATCTGTTTTCAGTCGATGAGCTGTCCTATGATCCTGCCAGCCTTACCTACAGCGTGACTGATAATTCCAGTGTCAAGTCGGCATATTCCTTCGGTGATCCCAATTATAATTTCAGGCAGTTCAGATCGAATCTGGTGATCAGGTGGGAGTATCTGCCGGGCTCAACGCTTTACCTTGTTTGGTCACAGGGCCGGACTGACGCCAACACGAACGGAGGTGCCTTCTCCTATGGAAATGACCTGAGATCATTATTCAGCTCAAGTGCGAACAATGTATTCCTGATCAAGTTCTCGTACTGGTTCTCGCTGTAAGTGAGGGGCTGGAATTTTGAAGGCTAAAAAATTACACAGAGAGCTCTGAGAAGGCACAGAGGATCACAANGCATGATACCTTTAACCTCAGCGTTCCTCCGTGTATTCTCAGTGTCACTCTGTGTTACCCTTCTTTTTACAACTTCCTAATCCCGATCCGGAATGCCTTTTTGGGGTTTTCGACAAGGATCTGATTAATATCCTTGTCACTCAATCCTTTCGATTTAAGAGCCGGAATAAGGTATCTGAAGATGGCAGTATAACCGTCAGGATTGCCTCCGCCGGGTATTGCGGGATCGTACCAGCCTGAATCGTGTGATAACAGAATCCTGTTCAAAACCCCGTTTTTCTTCAGTGCGAGAATTCTGCCGGCGTACCAGCCGATGCTGTCGGGTGACATGGCTTCTCCTTTAGAGTCAGGGTGCACTTTGTCGAGCGAGATCCACGCCCCGCTTTTTGCGGCCCTGATGTTACCTTCCAGCGTTCCCCTTGATGCGTGGACCCAGATGAATGCTTCCGGACTGACCCCCAGCTCCCTGAGAATCCTGAGCTGGGCAAAAGCCGGATTGTCTGGGCCCGTATGCGAAGCTATGACAAGTCCGGTCCTGAGATGCGTAAGCGCAGCTGCGGTGATGATTTTGACATGCTCAGGAGAAAGGGAATCAGAAGGATCCACTCCGATCTTGATGAATCCGGGTTTAATGCCGGTCCCATCAATACCGTTTTCAAATTCGGAGATCCATCTGTCAGCGAGCGTTCCTGCATCCTCTTTGTAAAAGCTTTTTGGAATGAAAAGATTATTCCTTGCCCCATAGTACCCGGTATTGGTCAGAAATGTGATACCCGACAGTTCTGACAACGATTTTAGAAGCAACGGATCCCTTCCAAGCCAGGCCGGGGTGCATTCAATGATAGTCCTGACACCATTATTTTTTGCCTCAAGAATTAAAGGGAGCATTTTGTTGATCACCGAATCCCTGTTCCACCTCGAATACCCTGTGCTGTCAGCACCGATGAAATCGACCAAAACATGTTCGTGTTCAAGTGTAATACCTATGCTGTCGGGAGATTCCGGACCGGAAACGGTCATTATCACACCCCGGTCCTGGGGCTTGCAGAAGATGATTATGATCCCGAACAGGAGGAACAGTATAAGCCACAATATGATCTTAAGATCCAGGTCGTCATCTTTTTCCATGGTTACAGGAATATGTCCGGCCTAAATTAAAGAATTTACCTTAAACTCCGTGACTCCTCCGTGTTCTCCGTGTAAGTTCTTAACTTCCAGAGGCGCGTGGGAAAGCTATTACTTATATGAGTCCACATGGACACTTTTCACCGCTCGGCCTGAGGGATCGATCATGTTCCTGAACGATGGGTCCCATGCAAGGGCTTCGGCGGTGCTGCAGGCAACAGACGGCACTGAAGGCACACAAGAAGCAGCAGAATCGGACGGGAAATGTTCGTAAAATATAGACCTGTAGAAATATTCCTCCTTCGACATGGGCGGGTTGATCGGAAACCTATACTTTGCATTGGCCAGCTGTTCATCCGATATCTCCTTTGCAGTCAGATTTTTCAGGGAATCGATCCAGGTATAGCCCACGCCATCTGAAAACTGTTCCTTCTGGCGCCAGGCAACGCTTGCCGGAAGGTAATCTTCAAATGCTTTCCTCAGGACCCATTTTTCAATACGTCCGGATCCGATCATCTTATCCGCGGGATTCAGGCGCATAGCTACATCCATGAACTCCTTGTCGAGGAACGGGACCCTCCCTTCCACACCCCAGGCTGCAAGTGATTTATTGGCCCGCAGGCAGTCGTACAGGTGGAGTTTGCCCAGCTTTCTTACAGTTTCATCGTGAAAGGCTTGCGGATCCGGTGCCTTGTGAAAATAGAGATAGCCTCCGAAAATCTCGTCGGCACCCTCCCCTGACAGGACCATCTTCACTCCCATTGATTTTATCACCCTGGCCATCAGGTACATCGGAGTCGAGGCCCGCACGGTTGTAACATCATAAGTCTCAATGTGATATATCACATCGCGTATTGCATCGAGGCCCTCATCGACAGTGAAGTTGATTTCATGGTGGACGGTCCCGATATGGGCTGCAACTTTCCTTGCAGCAGCAAGGTCGGGGGAACCCTCGAGGCCGATAGCGAACGAATGAAGCTGCGGCCACCATGCCTCTACTTTATCTCCCGATTCGATCCTGCGTGGTGCGAACTTTTTNGCGACAGCGGAAACGACCGAGGAATCAAGACCTCCCGAGAGGAGGACACCGTAGGGGACATCCGACATCAGTTGCCGGTGCACCGAGGCTTCGAGAGCTTCCCTGAGATCGCTGATGGAAGTCTTTTTGTCCCTTACTGCCTCATAATCGCTCCAGTCGCGGTTGTACCATTTCTTCATTATCCCGTCGCGGCTATAGAGGTAATGGCCGGGCAGAAACTCCTGGATCCTGTTGCAAACCCCTTCAAGAGCTTTCANCTCGGAGGCCACAAAGAAATTCCCGTACTGGTCCCATCCCATGTAAAGAGGGACTACGCCGATATGATCCCGGGCAATCAGGTAGCAGTCCTTCTCCTTATCGTAAAGGGCGAATGCAAAGATCCCGTTCATTTCCTCAAGGAATGCGGGTCCTTTATCGCGGTAAAGGGGAAGGATCACCTCGCAGTCGGAATGAGTAAGGAATTCATATGACTTCTCATATTTTTTCCTGATCGTCTGGTGGTTGTATATTTCGCCATTCACTGCCAGGATCAGGTTGCCGTCGCGGCTGTACAGGGGCTGACGTCCCGACTGGGGATCTACGATAGAAAGCCGTTCATGTGCCAGGATTGCCTTGTCGCAGTCGAATATGCCTGACCAGTCGGGTCCGCGGTGCCTTACCTTCTTAGACATTTTAAGGACTGTTGTCCTTAGGTCGGCATGATTTTTCTTTAAGTCGAATACTCCAATGATACCGCACATATATGATGCTTGTTATAATCAGTATTAAAGCAGGTGCCAAAAATAATGAAATATTTTATTTTCAAAACAAAATATCAAAAGAAATAACAGAATAACTAAAAATATTTAATAATAAGGCCCTTGAATATTAACAATCATTATCAAATAGTTCATATTGCGTTAAAATATTAATATGACAAAAATCATGTTTTTGGGTGGTGGTTGGGAGGCGTCAGGCGTGAGTTGTGAGTCTGGATTGAGGGGAAAACCGCATAGATGCATTTGCACATATTGGGATTTACACCTATGTGCATTTACCCATAGGGGCAAATATCCCTAGGGCAAATATCCCTATTTGGGACATGTAAACCTGTAGATCAGTGATATATGAAGCTTAATAAGTGAATTGTCTGCCGGTCTCCTGGTCTCCTGGTCTGCCAATTTGGTTTTCGAAAACCAGCAGGCAAAGCAAACCAGCAAACCAAACAACCGCTAGACGAACCTCTCTTTCCACTCACTGTTGATATATTTTACAAAATAATCTGACTTTTTAAACAAAATGGTCAGATTGGTATTGTATATTTGCGGCCAAAATTTACACGGATTGAGAACCGAAGAACGTCACCGGGAAGACAAGGCAGAAACGATAGTCACCACTGCCCAGAAATGGTTTGGCCTCTACGGCGTTGAAAAGACCTCAATGAGGGAGATAGCAAATGATCTCAGGATTTCGAAAGCGGCACTGTANTATTATTTTCCTGATAAGGAAAGTCTATATAAAAGCGTCATTTCAAAGGAACAATCCGAATTCCTCAGAATCCTTGAGAAAGACATTTTAAATATACCTGATCCGGCCGAGAGCCTTCGGAAATATGCACTCACCAGGCTCTCCTATTTCAGGAAGCTTATGAATCTAAGCAGGATCAGACTGACTTTGCTCTCTAGCCTTAAGCCACTTATTGCCAATTCGGTAAAGCGTTTTCGTGACGAAGAAATGAAAATTGTCATCCGAATTCTTGAAAACGGAATACAGGCGAACAAATTCAATATTGACGACGTATCAAAGGTTGCGTCACTTTATCTTGATCTTCTGAGGGGACTGCGAAGCGCCTTCATTTCTGAAAAGGACCTTCTTGTTATCGAAGATTCTGAATTCAGGGCCCTCTCCGATAAGGTGAATGATATTACAGAAATATTTATTAAAGGATTGATGTATAAATAACTATAGAAGTTTTTAATATTTTTTAAGATGGCAGCAGATTCAAAGAAAAAAAAATTCAGGGTTTATGTTCCACTGGCGCTTGTGATTATTGCCGTTCTGGTTGGAGCCTGGTATTGGTACAAGGATTACTCCACATTCATCTCCACTGACGATGCTCACGTGGATGCAGATAATATTACGGTAAGCTCCAAAATTCTCGGCAGGATAGCTGCAGTTTACGCCCAGGAGGGTGACAGGGTGGTCAGGGGGCAGCTTCTGGCGGTGCTTGACAGTTCAGACCTCCTGGCCCAGAAGAACCAGGCAATTGCCCTGAAGGCGCAGGCCCTGACGAATGTAAGCCAGTCAGAATCGAAGCTTGCGTCAGATGAAGCCGGACTGAAAGTCGTCGAAATAAATCATGAACGGGCAAAGGATGACTTCGACCGGGCAAAGGCGCAGCTTGAAGGCGGCGTAATTACCCAGGAGCAGTTCGATCATATGAAAAAAGCCTTTGAGGCAGCATCGGCACAGGTGAATGCTTCAAAAGCCATGTTAAGCGTATCCAGAGCATCAGTGAAGTCGGCAGCTGCTGCTGCATCCACCGCTGATGCCCAGGTTAATGTGATTGAAACTCAACTCAGGAACGTCAAATTATATTGTCCGTCCGACGGTATCATTTCGAGGCGTTGGCTCCTTCCGGGAGATGTGATCCAGCCGGGACAGTCGGTATTCACNGTCACAGATGATAAGGAAAAATGGATTTCGGCATTTCTTGAAGAGACAAAAATTGCCGAGATCCACGACGGGCAGAATGTCAGGCTTTCAATAGATGCGTTTCCGCGCGTCAGGTTCTATGGAAAAGTGTACCTGATGGGATCAAGCACAGCTTCGGTCTTTTCACTAATCCCTGCCAACAATGCTTCAGGCAATTTTACTAAGGTAACACAGAGGATACCAATCAGGATCTCCATTGATTCTGCCGATAACGGGAAACCAGTTTCAGACTTCAACATCCTTACCGGAATGTCGGCAGTTGTCAAGATTGCAAAGAAATAACGATGCAAAGAGGCAGAACACCCTCACACAGGATCCGGAACCTCCTGAGGAAACCTGATTCGGTCTTCCATCCGAGGCACAAGAGATATAAATGGCTTCTCCTGGGGAATATAATGTTCGGGACATTTATGGCTGTGCTCGATGGTACGGTAGTCAACACCGGACTTCCAAAGATCATGGCATCGTTCGGCATAGGGCTTGATAAGGTGCAGTGGATCATAACTGCATATATGCTTGCAATGGCGGTGATGCTTCCTACTTCAGGCTGGCTCGCTGACAGGTTCGGATTTAAAAGGATGTATTTCCTTGGCCTTTTGGGATTCACTCTTGGATCATTCATGTGCAGCCTCTCCTCAAACGAGAATATGCTGATAGTGTCTAGGATAGTCCAGGGATTGGGTGCAGGAACTCTCCAGCCGCTCGGCATGGCAATTATTACCAGGGAATTTCCTGCAAAGCAAAGGGGCCTTGCACTGGGATTCTGGGGGATCTCGGCTGCGGCGTCCATTTCATTTGGCCCCACTCTGGGAGGATTCATTATCGATAATTTCAACTGGCAGCTGATCTTCGGTCTGAATATTCCGATCGGAATAATTGCAATGCTGTTCACTATTATCATCCAGACTGAGTACAAGCATCCGACAAGAAGGAAATTTGACATGGTGGGATTCATATCTATCACAATTTTCCTTCCGCTTACACTATATGCCTTGTCTGAGACCACAGCAGCTACAAATTCGTCAGGCTGGCATGCTCCATACATTTTGCTTTGTGCAGCCATTTCCCTAATTGCACTTGCCGTCTTTATTACTGCAGAATTCCTTGCGGAAGATCCAATAATTGATCTCAGGCTGCTGGGAAACCACAATTTCGGCCTGGCAATAATAATGATGGTGTTTTTCAGCATGGGAATGTTCGGAAGTACCTTCCTGCTGCCGGTCTATCTCCAGAATTCAATGGGCTATACCGCCCTCCAGGCAGGTTCGGTGTTCATACCGGTCGGTATTATACAGGGATTTGTAGCCCCGTTTTCTGGAAGGATCTCTGACAGGATAAATCCCAAGATCCCTATAATGCTTGGGATATTGCTTACCGCGTTCAGTTTTTATCTGAATTCGAAGCTCTCTTTCCTCAGTGAAATGAAGGCCATAATGATCTCCTTGTATGTCAGGGGCTTTGGAATGGGGCTTGCATTCACAGCACTCAACACTGTCTCCATCAGTGAAATATCAAAGCAAAAAATGGCCCAGGCCTCCGGCATATCCAACTCGGTCCGCCAGCTTGGCGGGAGCCTGGGGGTGGCAATACTTGCAACGATGCTCACAACCAGGACAATATTCCACAATCAGCAGTACGGGTCAGCCCTGAATGCAAAATCACAAACTTACCAGATCACTTCAGACAGGATCAGGTTCCAGCTTCAGCACACTGCCGGAATGTCCCCTGCCGGTGCAGCGACCTATTCCCCATCGGCGATTGTTTCGAATATCGGGAAGCAGGCTTATATAGAGGGGATCAATGACGACTTCCTGTTGGCGGCAATCATTACCCTGGTTGGTGGTATCCCGATACTGTTTATGCATACAAGAAAATCCAAAATTGAAAAACTCGGAGTTCATGAATAAAATAGTCAAGATATTGGTAATTTCTGCCATTCTAATCCTGTTGTCGGTTTATGGAAAGGTTTCCAGTTGCCAGGAGAATCAGGATCAAGGGAAAGCAATTGTCAGTGATTCCCTTACACTGAAATATATTATAGAAGAGATTGTTAAAAATCATCCGACAATCAAGGGTGCCGAAGAAGCACTGAATAATGCCGACGCCAGGATCGGACTGGCCCGGACAGGGTATTATCCGCAAGTCGATGCTTCAGCCAGCTTTGCAAACATCGGACCAGTTCTGAAGTTCACTATACCTGAGATAGGGACTGTCCAGCTTTACCCGGATAATAATTATACAGGCTCCGTCAACTACAGGCAGCTCATTTATGATTTTGGAAGGACAAGACAAAGTGTTGCAATCGAAAAGGAGAACAAGGTCCTGGGCGGTCAGACACTTGAGCAGGTTAAACAGAAAATGTCAATGGCCGCTGTGAACAGCTTTTATACCATAGCCTATCTTCAGCAGGCAGCCAGGATTAAGGATGAACAACTGGCTACTCTTGAGGAGCATCTCAGATATGTGAAGACTATGAAAGCCACAGGATCTGCTACTGATTATCAGATACTGACTACCGAAGTAAGGATCTCAACGACAGAGAGCCAGAAAGTCGATATCCTCTCCTCACTTGATGTCCAGCGCGCTTACCTTGGATCGCTGCTCGGGAAAGAGGAACTTAAGGCCGTTGTCAGGGAAGAACTAAATGTTACACCACCGGCGGCAGACAAGGACTCATTGCAGGCTTTTGCCCTGCGAAACCGCGATGAGATGCTTATGAGCAAGGAAAGAACCGCTATTGCCGGATTGAGATATGATCTGATCAGGACACTCAACAGGCCTCTTTTCAGCCTGTCAGTTACAGGCGGGGCTAAGAATGGATATTATCCAAACCTCAATCAGTTACGACCAAACTACTCGGCAGGTGTGGGCTTTTCCATTCCGATCTTTGACGGGATGAAGACCAAGTACAATCTTCTTCAGGCAAAATCTGCGATCAACAGCTCGGAGTACGATGCTGAAAGTACCAGGAGAAACATAACCTCGGAGGTTCAGGAGGCACAATCTTACCTGGAGTCAGCCAGGCAGAAGGTTGTTCAGTTCACTCTTCAGCTTGACCAGGCCCTCAAAGCTTATTCGCTGGCAGAGACCAGCTTTAAGGCAGGTGTGATCACCAACCTGGAACTCCTTGATACCAACACATCAGTATCCGAAAGCCGGTTGATGCTACTCAAGGCAAAAATTGACTATTCTGCCAGTGTCTACAGGCTGAAGGCAGCCCTGGGGGAAAGGCTTTATTGAGGTCGGAGGGCTGGTATTCTGGTCTGTTGGACTGCTAGTCTGCTTGTCTGACGTATTTCTGAAAACCAATGTAGCCGACAAGCAAACCAGCCGAAAATTCACTTTTTGTGTTTCATAAATTCCTGATCTATAAATTCATGTATCGCATATAGGGATAATTGCCCCTAGGGATAATTGCCCCTAGGGATA
>JGI20214J51088_10002865_pt1 | contig 11418 bp, 7 predicted proteins | sample WetSurMetagenome_FD_51088 | JGI IMG/M metagenome (IMG submission 51088)
ACCGTCATTTTAGCGCCTTCGATGACTACTCGATTGGGATTTTCATGGATTTTGCGTCCGCAGACTTCGCATCGCATAAGTTTCATCCAGTTTGTTTTTATTGTGTGCGGCAATGTTTATAGTTGTCGAATCAAAAAAGGCATACCTCACGGTGAATAACAGTTGAGCGACTCTCTACAACGCATCCGCAGCATAGCAGACTACCAGTTCGGCTTGGGCGTGGGCGAAAAACTGTTCCCAGATAACGTCCAAATCGAGTACAGCCGAGCCACAGGCAGGATCCGCTACATAAACCTCAACGGGGAAAGACTCGCCACACTGCGACAGGCAGGATCCGCTACATAAACCTCAACGGGGAAAGACTCGCCACACTGCGCCCCACCGATGGACTCCTATGCCTCAGCATCAAAGCCGCCCAGTTCATCCGACAAAACCTCGCAGCAGAAGCGCACTGCTTCGTCACTGTCCGCCAAGACGTAGCCAAGTACATCGCGGAAGGCGGTGACGTTTTTGCCCTCCACGTGGTTGATGTTGATTTGGATATCCACGCTAAAGAAGAAGTCATAGCCATAGACGAAAAGGGCGAAGTCCTCGCAGTCGGACGTGCCATGCTTTCCGCGGACGAGATGAAAGCCTTCAAAACTGGCGTAGCCGTCAAAGTACGCCACGGTTGTAGAAGCCGAAGCGCCGAAGAATAGACTGCCTTCTCAATTCCACGTTTTCTTTGGGGTTGGGTGTCAATTTCCTTTATTGCGTTTGCCTGGGTTTTGGTTCGAGTCTGAACCTTTGCACACTGAAGTTGGCAGGCAGAGTCTGAACCCAGCAAAAGTTAAGTATATCAACACCCAGCAAAGAATACATCACAGGAGCAAATCATATGCAGAGACGCATGAACCCCAGAGACACAAAGCGCATGATGCAGCGCATGGGCATGAACATGGAAGGCGTCGAAGACGTCCAAGAAGTCATCATCCGCACCCCCACCAAAGAAATCGTCATCGAAGCCCCCGAAGTCGCCATCGTCGGGGTGCAGGGGCAAAAGATCTTTCAGGTCGCAGGCGGAAAAGTCACTGAGCGTGCACCCCAACCCAAAGCAAACGCGGCACCCGTAGTCTCAGAGGAAGACGTAAGCTTAGTGGCAGCGCAGACGGGTAAAAGCGTAGCTGATGCACGTAAAGCCCTTATCGAATGCCAAGGCGACCTAGCCAGAGCTATCCTTCTGCTCCAATCCTAACCGCCGCGGAAACCTACTTCTATATACCCCTGCCCTCTTACTTTTCGTGACCTAAATGAGAACCCAAACGGACCTGGTTGTGGCAGGGCACTTCTCCGCAGACACCCTCATTCTACCCAGCAACCCTGCGCCCTACCAAGCTTTGGGCGGGGCAGCCGCGTATGTATCCCTTGCAGCCCACGCTTTAGGCAGCACGGTCTCTGTGGTTTCCAGTGTGGGCAGAGACTTCCCCCAAGATTACCTAAAGTGGATGAATTCAAAAGGCGTCAATGTCTCCAATGTCACTCAGGATTCCCAGCCCACCACAAGGTTCGAACTCACCTATAGCAAAGACCTCTCCGAAAGAACACTTAGGCTGAAGAGCCAGGGCTCACCTATTACAGCGAGTGATGTGCTTGGGAACCTGCATGCGAAAGCCATACATATCGGACCCATCGCGCAGGAAATCAGTCTCCCAATCATCCAACGCCTTAGAGGCTGCTGTGAGGTTCTATCTTTGGACCCGCAGGGCATGACACGGCGCTTCAACGCAGACGGCGGCGTATCCTGCTGCGAAAAAGTGCCCAAGCAACTCGTCAGTTTAGTTGATGTGTACAAGTCTTCAGTCGAGGAGATTCAGGCGTTAACTGGGCAATCTAATGTGCAGTCAGCCATTGAAGCTGTCCACGCTTACGGTCCTAAAATCGTAATCGCCACCATGGGCGCCAAAGGCAGCCAACTCTCCGTAGACGGCGAAATCTGCCAAGTTCCACCGTGCTCCGCGAAGAAGGTCGTGGACCCCACGGGTGCAGGCGACGTTTTCGTAGGCGCCTTCCTCTCTGAATACCTCCGCGGCAAGGATGTTTTCTGGTGTGCTTGTGTAGGTTCCGCGGCTGCCTCGTTCGTGGTGGAATGCGTGGGCGCCACCTGTTTAGGCACGCGGGAAGAAGTCTACGGCAGAGCCGAATCTATCTGCAGAAGGTAACCCCCTAAAACGTTGAGATGTGCTGGAACGGCGAAGGCCACTCACTGGGCGGTTTGCGTGCGCTTGTCTCCACTTTTGTGATGTTGGGGATTTTCGCGATTTCTTCTTGAAGGGCGAATTCCTGTTTGATGTCTTTAACCATAGCGGTGATTTGCAGGTCGTAGTCGCCGCTGGTCTTGATTATGATGACGACATCGGGGATTTTGGCGAGGTCCTCCACGATGGCTGAAGTTTCTTTCTGGGACATGTAGGCTAAGCTGAAGTTCAGGATGGCTTCGTAACCGATTTTGCTGGGGTTGATTTGGGCGATAACTTTGACGGCGCCGCTTCGGCGGAGCTTCTCGTACCGCTTCACAACGGTATCCGTGGAGACCCCCATGCTCTTGCTGATTTTGCGGAAGGACTCGCGCCCGTCTGCTCCCAGCTTCTCGATTAGTCGGCGGTCAGTTTCATCCAGGTCTTTCGCTGCTAATCTGGGGAATTCAGCCTTAGCCTCGGTGGGTTCTGGAGTGGTTTTTTGGCATGCGCCGATGGATAGGTTATAGGGGTTGTTTTTTACGTCTGTCCACACGAAAGTTTTCAGGTCAACCACGGGGTTCTGGCGTCGGATGGTTTCTTTGATGTGGTCGAGGTCGCTGAGGTTTCTGAGGCGGGCGATGACGCGAATGTTGTAGACGACGTTAAATTGGAGGATGAAGAGGACATCGGGGAGTTTGCGGAGGTGTTCGATGACTTGTTCTCGGTAGGTGGATTCGACGTTGAGGAGGATGGTGGCGATGGCGTGGTAGCCGAAGGCGGCGTAGTCAAGTTGCACAGTTGAGCCCGTGATGATGCCTGTCTGTTGGAGCTTTTTGTAATGTTTCCAGATGGTGTTCTTCGTCACATGGCATTCTTTGGCTATGTCAGCGAAATTTCTTCTTCCATCTCGAAGTAGGTCTTTGAGGATTTGGGCGTCGATTCGGTCGATTTTCTTCGTGGAAATGAGTCTCCTCTTGGAGGTTTCGTCTGGTTGATTCTGTTAACGCTGAACCATGCATATAAGGCGTGCTGGATTACGGATGAATCTTACATTGTCACCCAGTATATCTGGTTTTTGAACCTGTCGTCGGTGTTTAGGTTGTGTTTGGAAAAATTTTTATTCAAATCGTGAGAGAAATGGCTACGTTCAAATCTGGGGGCGCGAGCGGTTCCAACGCAGTCTGGAACTTTGGCTGCTTCCGTTCCTTCAGGCATTCCTGCTTCCCATTTCAGGAGCGGCGGGGAAGAGGGCTGAAAGGCCTCTGGCGTTCAACTGTAATGAGGGCGGCGGATAAGAAGTCTCTCCTTCCTACCGTTTCGCTGCCAGAGCCCCAGCAAACCTCACAAGTTCTGGCTGGTTAGGGTTTTAGGGGTTTTTATGGAAAAACTTATATTGTCTTAAATGCAAGTGAAATGTAGGAGATTTTGGAGAGATCTTTTAAATGTTCGAATATAAACAAATAAGAAGACAGTACGATTGTAAAAAAGCCCTAGTTGCTTTCGCCCTGATTCTTTTGATGGCTTCGTCAATTGCTTTCGTTGCTTTGCCCACTGCTTCAGCGCACACCCCCCCCATTAGCATTCCAAGTTACCCTTACCTCGCTGTCACACCAAACCCCGTTGGAATTGATCAGCCTGTGTTCCTCGTTATGTGGATTCACGGCGCTCCACCGACTGCCGCGGGCAATGCAGGTGACCGGTGGCATGATTTCTTCATTGATGTCTTAACACCTAGCGGCAAGACCAAGACGCTCGGCAAATTCTACTCAGACCCCACAGGCTCGACTTACACACTTTACACCCCCGAAGAAACAGGTACGTACAAGTTTACGTTCCGATATACAGGACAGGTTGCGTCGCTTTACAACCCGCAGAATAATTTGCCTGGAAGCGCCAGTGACTTCGTTAATGACACCTGGTTACCCAGCAGCGTTACTGAGTACCTCACGGTGCAGCAGGATCCAGTCACTCCTGTAGAGGAGTATCCTCTTCCAAGTAGCTATTGGACTCGCCCCATATCTGCAGACAACATCTACTGGGCTAACATAGCTTCAAACTGGCTGCGCGGCGCCGAAAGCGGCGGATACAACCTCTGGGTAGCAGGTTCAGGTCCCTCAAGTCCACACATTCTCTGGAAGAAATCCATTGAATTAGGCGGCGTAGTCGGAGGCAACTGGGCTCCTGCATACGGCATTACCGGCAGTGATGTTCCATACGCAGGCTACTATTCAGGAGGCTCCTACGAAGGACGGTTTGGTAACTCGATGATTCTTGGTGGCATGCTATTCTACAGTGATACTCTCGGGCACTCTAACGCTGGAGGCGGCTTTACTGCACTTGACTTAAAGACCGGCAAGGTAGTTTGGCATCGAGATGACCTTAACGCCTATCTCAGCACGGCGTATACAGGCAATACTGCAGCTGCACCGACAATTCCGGCACCAACCTTTGCTCAGATCTATGTGTATGAATCACCTAACCAACACGGAGCGGTCGGGGGTATTCTGTGGCAGACTTCATCATCTGGCGGCATAACTACTTGGCAGGGCTTTGACGCATTTACTGGCAAGTGGGTATTCAACGAGACAGGCATACCATCAGGTACTCAAGTCTACACAAGCAAAGGAGAGATAGTAAACTACGTTCTCAACTACAATACCACAACGAAAAAAGGCTCCCTCGCCCTATGGAACAACACCGCAGAACAGCAAGGACTTCACCTCAGATTAGGCACAGGCACCGAGGCTTGGCAGTGGAGACCAGACGGCAAAACCGTAAACATGACAAACGCATACTCTTGGAACGTAACCGTAAATGCAGACCTGACAGGAATTGCTGCACCTGCAATTGTTCAGGTACTGCCTGGCGACATATTGCTTGGCAGAAGTGCCGCGATAACAGCCGGTGTAGGCGACAAGTATACACCTGATCCGTGGACTATGTGGGCAATCAACCTGAATGCATCCAAGGGCATTGTCGGCAGCCTATTATGGAAGCAGACATACCCAGCACCAGACGGCAACCTAACTCAAAGATTCCTCACCTTACCAATTGACCCAGTGAACCGAGTCATTCTGATGTCACATGTGGAAACAATGCAGTTCCTAGGCTACAGTCTCGACACAGGTACACTGATGTGGGGTCCAACCGACATACCGATGCGTGCTTACCAATACTACGGCAGTGGTGAAGGAGGCGGCCAACGAGGCGCAGTTGCTTACGGCAACCTATACATCCAAGGCTTCGGTGGAGAACTCTTCTGCGTAAACACAGCAAGCGGTAACCTGGTCTGGAAGTTCAACGACACCAACAGTGGCTTAGACACTCCATGGGGTCTACGGCCAATCTTCCTGGCTGCAATAGCAGATGGCAAAGTATACGCTTTCAACAATGAACACTCCCCCAACGACCCACTGTACCGAGGCAACAACATCTATTGTCTCGACGCCAAAACGGGACGAGAAATCTACAAGATGATCAGTTGGTCTGGTCAAACAGGCGGGACCGGCACATCCACAGCAGCTCTCGCGGACGGTGTCTTGACATACTACAATTACTATGACAATTCGCTTTACGCCGTAGGCAAAGGCCCTAGCGCACTCACCGTTGATGCTCCATTGGTAAGCGTCAACAAGGGACAGAGTGTCATCATCCGCGGCACAGTCACCGACGTATCTCAGGGCGCAAAGGACCTGATATCCGCAGGCAAATTCAACAGTGTCCCAGCGATGTCTGACGAATCGCAAGCCAACTGGATGGAGTACCTCTACATGCAGAAATCCATTCCAACAAACGCCACAGGTGTACCAGTGACCTTGTTTGCGACGGCGCCTGACGGAACCACTACGCAAATTGGCGAACCTCGAAGCGATAGCAACGGCGTCTACTACCTTAAGTGGACACCTGACCAAGTAGGTACCTACACAATCAACGCAGTCTTCCAAGGCAGTGACAGCTATTGGTCAAGCAGCGCATCCACCGCAGTCGGCGTGGACCCAGCAGTTGCAGCTCCAACTGCATCACCCTCAACAGCACCGCCAACAACTGCACCCGCAACAACCACTCCAGCGGCAACCACTGCAGCTCCAGGACCCGGCAACCCCAACATGACCTACGCGTACGTTGCAGTCGCAGCAGTCATCATAGTCGTCGTAATCGTTGCAGTCGCAGTCATGCTAAGAAGACGCAAATAAACACAAACAAAACCAACCTCTCTTTCTTTCTTTTTTCGTTAAAAAGTTTCAGCCCTTAAACCACACTTGTTACGGGCATCTTCATTTTACGGGCAGGCACATATTTTGGCTGGGCAAAAAACTGTAGGCGGCTGCTTCCCAGTTCATGTCGAACCACTGCTGAACTATGTCGAGCAGGACAGGGTTATTCGACCACAAGTAAGGCTGCGCGGTAGTGGTGGCTTCAGGCACAGTTGAAATCAGCATCTCTTTTCGGTCTTTGATGAGCAGCTTGGCCGGCGAGTCGGAACTCATGTATCTGGCTTGAAAGGTGGGTGCCTTCTTCAACAGAGTCAAAAAAGACTCGGGGACATGAAAGTCCTCAGGTGACTTGCAGAGTAGGTCGCGGATTTTCACGTTCCGGTGGGCTGCTTTCAGTTCCAGTTCAAAGTTCCCTTCATGCCCCGCTATTCCTTCCATGAAGTTGTTCATTAAATCAATACTTGTCTGTGCAGACTCGAACGTTTTCCTGATCCTATTCATTAGGGGTCCTTTCTTTGGGATAAGAACAAAGTCACCTTCGCTGTTGTTGCTGGGTTTGGCGATGCTTCCGACCTTTCTGAAAATTTTGAATGCGGTTTTCTTGAGTTCTTCTGTCTGCTCTTTCCTTTGTTCGAGCAGCATGGCGATGCCTTCTTCTAGGGGTACCGGTTGGTACTTGTTGGGTTTAGCGATGACTCTCTCCACAAGTCCTCTTTCTTGGAGTTCCGCTAAAACTCGGTACACATCCTGGGAAGCTACCTTCGAAGCCTTAGCCGCTGTTCTCGCTGTTAACGTTCCCGACACGGAGACGGCAAAGTACACTTTTGCTTGGAGACTCGTTAGCCCTAACTCTACAAGAGCTTGAACTGCCTCGCTCTGCACCGCCATTCTCCCAGTGAAGGGCGTATCGGCAACTCTTTTTTAAACGTTCTCCATGGAAAGAGCTTCTGCGCGATATTGTTGCCAAAATTGGCTTCTTAAGGGGATGAATTAAGGGCGTCTATGGTGTACATGCGGTTAAGTGTTCCTTTCGGGCTCTTTTTCGATTGGTAGTCGGGTGACTTACTGCGATATTATAAAAGGTGTTTCCGCCGACTTGCTTCCCACACAAAGAAACTAAGGAGAAAAAAGAATGAACACAAATAAGTATGCAACAATATTTTTAATCCTGCTGCTTTCTGCCTCTGCGCTGCTGACAATCTTGCCTTCTGCCTCGGCTCACACCCCCGCGTGGAACGTACCCACCTACGCGTACCTCGCCATCTCGCCTAATCCCGTTGGAGTTGGACAACCGGTTTTCCTCGTTATGTGGATAGACAAACCTCCGCCAACTGCCGCAGGCTCGGCGGGTGACCGCTGGCAGGGCTTCAGAATCACCATCACTCTGCCCGATGGTTCCAAGAAGAATTTGGGTCCGTTCACTTCGGACGCTACTTCGTCGACTTTCACGAGCTACACCCCGATAGCAACTGGAGAGTACAGTTTCTTCTTCTCGTTCCCAGGACAAACCGCTGCTTTGAACAACCCCCTCAACGGACAGCCTGGTTCCGCCAGCCAAAGCGTCGGCGACTGGTACATGCCAAGCAACGCAACTGCAACCCTAACCGTGCAGGCGGACAAGGTTACTTCGCCTCCAGAATACCCGCTGCCAACCACCTATTGGACTCGCCCAGTTGAAGGTCAAAACACAGCTTGGGTTTCAATGCTGTCAAACTACCTCGCTCCAATGGGTGCCGCATACTCCTACGGTGCAGAACGCCTGCAACCCTACGGCGATGCCCCCGACAGCGCTCACGTGATGTGGGCAAACCCGATTTCGTTCGGAGGAGTCGTCGGCGGCAATATCCAAAGTATCCAAGGCGCAACCTACTATTCAGGGCTCTCATACGAAACCAAATTCAACAACCCCCTCATCCTCTACGGAAGACTCTACTACACCTTGCCACTGAGCAACAACGGCGCAGGTACCCCACCTCAATTCGCCTGCTACGACTTAAGAACCGGGGAACTAATCTGGGTGCAGAACTTCACTTACACACCAACCTTCGCCCAAATCTATGACTACGAATCAATGAACCAACACGGCGTCATCGCAAACGGCTATCTCTGGGGAACTTCAAGCACAAACTGGTTCGCCTACGACGCACTCACAGGAGCGCTTCTATTCAACTTGACGAATGTTCCTTCAGGCACGAACTATTACGGACCGAGTGGCGAAATACTCAGGTACAACCTTAACATTGGGGCTAAGTGGCTGGCTTTGTGGAACAACACTTGCGAGCAGCAAGGTTTGCACGGCGCAAACGGAACTAGCAGCGCCGCCTACCAGTGGCGACCTGTTGGCAAATCAGTGAACATGGAAAAAGCCTACTCGTGGAACGTGACGATACCCACTATCACAAGCCCATACGGTGCTACCGCTACCACCAGATACATCATCCAAGACGACATGCTATTAGGCAGCTTCGGCAACCCCGGCACCGGATGCACAGTGTTCGCGATAAGTCTCAAGCCCAATTCAAGGGGCGCTTTGCTTTGGAAACAGGACTACGCTCCACCAGAAGGAAACCTAACTCGTTCCTTTGAAGCCGTGGACCCAGTCAACCGCGTCTTCACCATGAGTGACAAAGAAACGATGCAATGGTCAGGCTTTAGCATGGATACCGGCGATAACCTTTGGGGTCCACTCGGACAGACACGCGCCTTCAACTTCTACCCCACAGTCGGAAGCGGCGGAGTCAGCCAAGTAGGCTTCTGCGCCTACGGAAAACTCTACGTGGACGGCTACGGCGGTGAACTCTTCTGCTACGACACCAAGACTGGTGACCTGCTCTGGAAGTACAACAACACCTACAGCGGTATCGACACACCTTGGGGCAATTACCCGCTCTTTACTGGCGCAATTGCTGACGGCAAAATCTACTGCTTCAACAACGAGCACTCACCCAACGTACCTCAGTACAAGGGTGAAAAAGCACGATGCATCGACGCATATTCAGGCGAAGAACTCTGGACTCTGCAAAGCTGGGCTGGTGTAGGCGGATTCGCAGACCTAGCTTGGCCAGTTGCAGACGGTTACCTCTGTTACCTGAATACCTACGACATGCAAGTGTACTGCATCGGCAAAGGACCCAGCGCAACTACAGTCAGTGCGACTCCAGGTGTAGGTAACATCGTCACCATCCAAGGCTCAGTCACCGACATCAGCGCAGGTGCTAAGAGAAAGATAGCGACAGGCGAATTCACCAGCGTGCCCGCTATGTCCGACAAAGACCAAGGCGACTGGATGGCATACATCTACATGCAGAAACCGATGCCAACCAACGCAACCGGCGTGGACGTGTCCCTGTTCATCACCGACTCAGCAGGCGCCCTCGTTGACACAGTGACTTGCACAAGCGACGCTTCAGGACAATATGCAGTCAGCTGGGTACCACCAGCCGCAGGGCTATACACGGTCACAGCAGCCTTCGACCAGACAAAAAGCTACTACGCCTCAACCGCTGAAACCCACTTCTCAGTCGCTGTCGCAGCACCAACAGCAGCTCCAACTACTGCAGCTCCCACAACCGCAGCTCCAACAACAGCAGCCCCGACTACAGCAGCTCCAAGCACCACTGCTCCAGAGCCAGGCAACCCCACAATGACATACGTCTACGTTTCAGTCGCTGCAGTCGTCGTCATCGTCGTCATCGCGGCAATAGCGATGTTCCTACGAAGACGCAAGTAGCCAATCAACACCCTAAATTTCCCCTTTCCCTTTTTTTGGAAACTCAAGTTAGAATGAAAGTGGGCTGAGAGGGCTCTGACGGTTCAATTTAAAATAGCAGCGACTAAGATTTGGCGAAGGTTCCAGTCTCTCTCGGAATCTCTCCTAGAGTCTTTCCGTTCGCCAGAGCCCCAGCAAACCTTCCATGAAACCACGAAATTTGCATGGGTTTTCTTTATGTAAAACAAGAAGTAGGAACCCAACTTTTCAAGGCGTAAAAATTATATGCGGTGAAAAACTACCAGCAGTTAATGCCAACTCAAAAATGTCTGGATCCCTTAAAAATCAGTCCAGTGCCCGCTTTGCTGTCCTGCGGCAACAAAGCAATCGAGTACTTAGCACGACGCGATCTCCTTGACGAGACTGTGGAGCCCATAACCTGCATCTGGCAGTTGCCTGAAGTCCAAAAAATCTTTCGAAAACAACAGCCTGACGGTTCATGGAAACACACAGGCAAAGAAACAGTAGCTTACCCAAAAAACCACTATGCACTTGCGCAAACTTGGAAGAACATGCGCATCCTAATCGAACGTTATGAAGTCACAAAAAATCATGATGGCGCAAGAAGAGCAGCTGAGTACCTGTTTTCCTGCCAAACAAGCCAAGGCGACATCCGGGGCATGCTTGCAAATCAATACGCCACTTACTACACAGGCGCAATGCTAGCCGTCTTAATCAAGGCAGGGTACGCCGATGACCCGCGAGTAGCGAAGGGGCTTGATTGGTTGCTCTCAATGCGGCAAAACGACGGCGGATGGTCAATTCCCATCTTAACCCATGAATACGCCCTAACACAGGCAACCATAAACAAACTCACTAGCACCTACGCCGAGCCCATAGAACCCGACCGCACCAAACCTTTCTCCCACAATTGGACAGACATGGTTCTCCGCGCATTCGCAGCTCACCCAGAACGCCGCCACTCTAAAGAAGCCCACGCCGCCGCCGAACTACTGAAATCTAGCTTCTTCAAACCGGACTATTACACGTCGTATCAGGATGAGTGTTACTGGACAAGGTTCCTGTTTTGGTGGCCAAACATCGTCACCGCGCTTGATTCGCTCTCGCTACTGGGCTATTCAGAGGATGATGTGGATGTTCAAAAGGGGCTAAACTGGCTTGTTGAGAATCAACTGCCCAATGGCTTATGGAAACTCGACTATGGCATGGGTGCAAAGGAGAAAGCAAGCGAGTCTGGTGAACGGTTGTGGTTGGCTTT
>JGI20214J51088_10002867_pt1 | contig 11417 bp, 12 predicted proteins | sample WetSurMetagenome_FD_51088 | JGI IMG/M metagenome (IMG submission 51088)
TCGCCTTAGAGACGCTTTAATCATGCAAGTTTTAAGGATAGCTAGTGAATCCGAAGGTTAAGAAACACATAAATGAATTCATACCTTCACTGCTCCCAAGCTTCCTCAAAATTAGGTTAATAAGAGGTTCATCGAACTTTTCCAGACACAATAGGTACGCGGATGGATTTTTTGTCATTGGATAAGCAAGCAAATAATTATGACTATGGGGATCCATTCGCCATCTAACATTAACCCTGCGGTAAACCTTTTACATTTATTCTTAAAGAAAAACCAAATTGCCAAATATCCATATAGAACTCCAAAGATTAATGCAGGCAATAAACGAGTGAGAATTCCAGTTGCCATGCAATAGATTGCTAAAAGCATTCCAAGGCTGTTTAGAAGTATTAAGAGCTTTTTGGTTTTGTTTTTTCCCAACTTTATAGGTATCGTTTCTACTCCTGAAGCCAAATCGCCTTTTTTATCTAAGACATCGCAAAGGATTGTGCCTACGAAAACTCGAATAAAGATGTAAAAAAAAACAATAGCAATTATCTGAAGTTTAGCTGAATGAAAAGAATCAGGGAGAAGAGAACCGGTTAATGCCCAGCTTAATGCAACTACAAGGCTTTTGATGCCTACAATTTCTTTAAGCCGTGGGATTGATGTTGAAATTTTGACACTATAAATCACGCCTATGATAACGGGTGCACTAAGAACCGAGAAAGCCAAAATACCTTCTAATAGACCAATCGAAAAACCAACTATCATAGACACGATAGAGAAAGCCAAATAATAATTTGACGCTCTTGGCAAAGTTTCAGGTCGGTTGATTGAATCTTCAGCTCTGTCGGTGTACTTATTTAAACCGTAGACTGAGAAGGTAACCAGAAACGCCGCGAAAAGTAAAGGGAGAGAAAATGTGACGCCTTCTAGAAAATAACCAAAAACTACTACAGTGACTCCATTTAAAGCTAAAAGAAGGGAAGATGATACCATAAATCTTAGGACTTTAAGTATTGAAAAGTATGTTTCGTCTAAAACAAGATTTNCCAGACCCGCCTTTAGGGTTTTTATTGATTCTATGTGAAAGTTTTGGTCTCTCACTAAGCCCCTTCTCCTTAAGAAGAATATGGATTTCAAATAAGTAATGAAACTTATGAATCACTAATCCATATTCAAAATAAGCATCCACATTTCTCTCTAAGAAATCAGGTTTTAAGAAATAAAACTATCAATTAAAAAAAATAAGAAAAATTAATCTGACGGCTTAAGTAGGCAAATCTTGCCCAATTCTTTGGCTACCTTTAACTGCATACTCGAAAAGACGTTCACCCCACTTTATCGCCTCAATGTTATCTGATTGTAAATCCACGCCATCATCGTATGCACCAGAGAGAGCAAAAAGTCCAAGCGAGAAACTGCGCTCAGATAAGGCTAGAGCAATTTTTAAATCATCATTTAGAAAAACTCTTAACTTATCCTCTGCTAAGTATTTTTTTACTAAATCAAAATCGACAAAACCCACAATCTTGTTGAGAACATCACTACTAACTACTAGCTCAATTATGCTCCCTTGATCGAGAAGTTGTTCAAATAAAGATGTAAAATCCGGATGATAGATGGGTGATATTCCTTTTATCCGTTTAGCTGTTCTAATTGTTTCAACAAATGTTTTGTGAACAATTCCTAGTTCCGACGCTTGAGTTCGAACCAATTGTGCATCTTTTAATGATCCAATATTTTGTAGAAGGTATGCTGGTATGTCATCCACATTATGTGAAACCCAAAAATCCTTAAATTTTTCAACAACTTCCATAGTAGAAATGAACTCTTTGAGAATTTTGGCTTCGATTTTGCCCAGTGGCGATAGTTTGTATAGTCCTTGAGTCTTTATTGTTAGACTAAGATCCCCAAATTCTTCAAGAACGTGAAGAACAGTGGTGTCACGAGTTTCGGCACCAAACCTGAGATCTGATATTTTTTTCTCTCCGTTTAAGAGACTTAACAGTATCTTTAGCTTAAGTTCGGATCTAAGGGGTGACAAATAGTCCAATTGAACCAACTCATATGTCTTGTTAATCCATATAAATCAGTTGTTATTATCGATTGCTAATTTGAACAAAAGAGTCCCGCGCTTGGTTGTTTTTTTAAAAAAAAATTAGTATTACTCGAGAGTTATGAAATCAGTTGATTCTCAGAAAACCACGTTTCCAGGTTAGTAATTGAACATAAGAAATTTTTTGGCTATCTTTTAAATTTATCAAACAACAGTGAATCTCCAAAATTCTAATCAGCAGAGTCCAAAATTCTTGACCATTATTGAAATACAAATTCTGTAGTGTGGGAAAAAATTCAGCTTTTGCGAGAGGGTAGGAAAAGGTTAGGGAGAATCAGGTTTAAAGAATTTGGTAAAAATCGTCAAAATCTGAAACTTTCGGAAGCTATCATATATGAATAGTTTTTTTTAATAATGTATTATTTAATTCTATTTATNTTATAATTTGAATTTTTGTCAATAAAAAGCATAATTGCTTGTGCAAAGCATAAGAAAGTTTATTAATACTCCCACATTGAGAATGGTAGGATCACTATGAGACGAAGTCCTCTCGAAACCTACGTTGAAATAATAAGCTTGCTAGCTCAGGCAGGTCCTCTGATGCTGACAGACATAATGTATAAGACCAATATTGCTTGTAGTCTGATCAAAAACGACTTGGACTTCTTAGTTAAACAAAACTTAGTTGAAGAACGAATTGTTGGAAAAACAGGAATAGTCTTCGTAGCCTCCCAACGCGGCATTAACGTGCTGAAATACTTCCAAGAACCCAAACAAATGTCGCCAATTGTTGAGACTTAAAGGCGGGCTNTAACATTCGAAACGCATTCTCAATTTGTCATCAAGTTGGGTGTTGGAGTTAAGGGAGCGAAATCATGTTTTTGTCTGAAGCAATAGAATTTTCAAAACAATTTTCCAGTTGTCACCCAAAAATATTCAAGGGATTTGTTGAGTGGAGAAGTTGTGACTCTGAAACAGATGGTTATGTGGTTTTAACAAATTTAGCTAATGAATCAATCTCCGCTCAAATGAAAGATTACATCAAGACTCATAAATTAAGAATGGAACGGTTAAAGGATTATTGGATGATTTGCACGCTCACTTGAATTTTAGGTAAAAAGTAACATCAATTGTTTTTTTTGTTGAGAAAATCTTGGCAAGTCCACGAGTGTGGGTAAATAAGGAGATGGCAAGTGTATTTGGTAGAATGCTGGCTGATTCAATTTGTATTTCTGAATATTGTGCAAAAGAAGAAGACTCGCACCAAAAATTTTGAATAAGCTCATTTTAAGTTGCTTTCATGGTTTGGGGCTTGGATTGTTTGCAGGTTATGTCGGCAAATGTCCCAAAGTGTCGTAAAATGTCCCATCTTCTTCTTCTCCTGCATAGGAACGAGTCGCAAAAAGTTGGATATTCTTCTTCTAATCAACTTTAACAGAGCGCGCAGACTTCAAAAGAAAAATTTAAAACCAGGTTAAATTTTAATTTTCTCTGGTTAATTGCGACTTTCTGTTTTTAGTTCAAATCTAATAGGCTAATACTCCAAAGTTGCTTAAAAAGTATATTTCAAAAAATGAAAGAATGTTCCTTCTTACTGTTTGCGTTTCTTGAAGTAAACCAGCAAACCTATGCAAATTACAGTTACCGCAATTACAGAACCAATTATTAGTGTTGTTGGGAAAGGCTCTGTAATTGGCGTGTTTGATGTATCTACTCTGAACGGAACAGTTGCATTGAAGTTTCCAGTCAAACCACTAATCGTTGTTTCCCCATAAATTGTACAAGAATCGCGGCAACGACGAAAAGAGAATCAAGTGCTCCCATTTCAAAAAACCTTACTTATCTTTAACTTGCCTGTCCATTTTAATATGTATCACTCCACGTAAACTAGAACAGATCTACAACTTTTAACTTCAACTATCCATTTGAGGTGTGACCTCGCATTACACACACTTATTTTCGTTACTAACAATATTGAAGTAAGCCTGTTTGTTAAACTTGAAAAGAAAGGACAAATTATGACACACACAAGGGGCAGATTTTTTCTTTCTGCCTTTGTTGTAAAACTACGTTTCTTGTTAAGTTCCCACAAATAATACACACAAGAAATAATGTCAAACATCCTTCAGTCTACCATAAACCAAATCTTCAACCCGCACTTTATTTAGCAAAAATTGCTTAAAGGAACTTTTTGTTTCCCGCGTGTTCTTTCTTTCTTTAATAAAGCTATTACTTCTGTGTTAGTTATTCCAAAAGGAAGAAGATCGTTATGAAAATATTCAAAATGGAATTTTACTGCAACTATGGCGGATTTACAATCATTGAACGTATCAAAAATATAGCCGCATGGGCATTGGAACCTTAGTTTCTTTTTCAATAGATCCACTTCGGAATTATTGTTCGTGTTATACTCTGCTAAATTAGAATATTAACTTCAGTGAGTGTGAGCTGACAGTCACAAAATATGTTTTTAAGAGACGTATTCAGAGTTTTTTTATGTTTTTTCATTTAGAAATTAAGAGGAAGGATCCGCCGCCTTGACCAAAATAGCATAATTAGTCAACGTTCTTTCCGTTAAGATGGCATATGTGAAGACGCAACAGAAATAAAGGTCTACAGAGTAAGTATATGAACGAGGCTAAATAATTCGGTAGAGTCTCAACCGGAAATTCCCCTAGTTTGCTCCTTTAATGAAAATTGAAATCGGTTTGATCTTGGAAATCTTTGTTTCTCCTAGATTGCTACACAGGGAATTTAGATAAGTAAAAATCATAATAGGAGTTTATATTAAATGATCCAACAAGCAATTTTGGAGAGCCCCGCAAAGTGCATCGGGTATTTGAGCACTTATCCCCCAAGAGAATGCGGCATTGCAAACTTCACTAAAGACCTAATTGATTCTATGTTTGAATCTGATGGATTTGAGCATTCGATAATTGCCGTGAATGAAAAAGACGCGGTTTACGATTACGATAGTGGAGTCAAATGGAAAATTAATCGTGACAAGGCCGAAGATTACGTTAAGGCAGCGAAATACGTTAACTCTTCAAATATTCAGTTATTAGTTGTTCAACACGAATTCGGACTATATGGAGGCGACTACGGCGGACACATTAAGCTCTTCTTAGAAAATGTCAAAAAACCAGTCATTACCGTTCTTCACACTGTTCTTCCTAATTTTGATCAAAAGGCGATTGATGTCTTGAGATACATAGTTGAAAGGAGCGAATCAGTCATTGTAATCGCGCATGCAGCAATCGATATGTTGAGAAAACAAGGCTTACCTTATAAGAAATGTATTGTTATCCCCCACGGTTGTCCAAGTGTTGATCGTACAAACACTAAATTAATTAAAGAGTCACTTGGTTTAGAGGGGCGCTTGGTTGCTTCTACATTTGGCTTAATAAGCAGTGGCAAGGGAATCGAATATGCCATTAAAGCTCTTCCTGAGGTAATTAAAAAGGAACCGCGAATAATTTATCTCATAATTGGAGAAACTCACCCCGAAGTCCGAAAACAAGAGGGGGAAAGATACCGGAATAAACTAAAAAGGCTTGTTAATGATCTTGGATTAGAAAATAACGTCAGATTCACCAACAGATTCGTCACAAAGCAAGAATTAATTAATTATCTTCAGGCGACTGATATTTACTTAACTCCGTACATTTCCCCAAACCAAATCAGCAGTGGGACCCTTATCTATGCTCTTGGCGCCGGAAAAGCTGTAGTGTCCACCCCCTATTACCACGCTCAAGAAGTTCTGGCTAACGATAGAGGGATTTTGTGCAAATTTGAGGACTCTGCCTCAGTTGCAGCAGGAATGCTAAGACTCTTAGATGAAAGATTCCGTTTCCAGATTCAAAGAAGAGCTTACAAATACAGCAGACGCTTCCTTTGGACGAACGTTGCACAAAAATACGTGAACCTCATCAACGCAATAACTGGGAACAACGAGTGGAGAGCTAGGTGACAGTCTTCACTATAAACCTGGATTTTATCAAGGCACTTACGGATGATGTAGGAATGCTTCAACATTCAAAATATGCCACTCCTAATAGAAAAGAAGGATACGCTACAGATGACAACGCGAGAGCTTTAATCGCATGTACAAATTACTTCACGTTATTTAATGATACAAGAATGAACAAGCTGATCAACACTTATGTAGCCCTATTATTCTACATGCAAAGACCTGATGGCAGAATGCGCAATTTTCTCAGCTACGACCGAAAATTCGTAGATGAAATAGGCTCTGAGGATTGCATGGGTCGAACACTGTGGGCATGCGGATATTGTTTAGATTCGAAATTGCCAGAAGAAACAAAACTTCTCACAAAAGATATTTTTGATAGAGTTTTCAGATGGTCTTCAAAGTTTTCCTCCCCGCGAGCAAAAGCTTACTCAATCATGGGATTGTTTCATTATCTGAAAGCTTATCCAGAGGACCAAAATGTCAAACTAAACATCATTACTTTAGCTGATCAGTTGACTAGGCATTTTGATTGGGAGTCCTCTGATGAATGGGCTTGGTTTGAATCCTATCTAACATATTGCAATGCACGTTTACCCCATTCGCTTTTCTTAGCTTATGAAGCCACAGGAGAAAATAGGTACCTCGAAGTGGCTTCCAAATCCATGAAATTTCTTATGAATATCCAAACAATAAATAAGGTCTTTGTTCCAATAGGAAATTGTGGATGGTATAAGCGAGGATCAAACCGAGCAATTTATGACCAACAACCTGTTGAGGCATCCTGTACGGCAGATGCAGCAATCGCAGCTTTTAGAAATACTCACGAAGAAATTTACCTCGATGCAGCCCACAGAGCCTTTGACTGGTTTTTGGGTGGAAACCTGAAAGGTCTAACGATGTATGATCCAAAGAACGGGAGCTGCTGCGACGGTATAACGCCATCAGGATTAAACCAAAACAAAGGCGCAGAAGCTNCGCTGTCTTATCTACAAACTCAGCTAAACTTGGAAGATCTAGAAAGAAATAGTTCATTAAAAGATAATTTAAGAATCCAGATCTAAACTATTTGGAAACTATTAACTTTGAAACTTGATTCATATCATTTATTAGTTCGGAACTTTGGATTAAGACTGGAGAACAACTAGTATGATGACTCGGGATTTAATGTTAAAAGACGTAGTTACAACGTATGTAAACGTCCCCGCAAAAGAAGTAATTGACATTCTTTTCAAAAGACACATTGGATCCGTGGTAGTTGTAGACGAAGCCCAGCATTGTTTAGGCATCTTCACTGAACGTGACGCTATCAGAATCGTAGCGCAAAATTTACCTTTAGATGCAACAATGGAAAAAATTATGACGAAAAATCCTTTTACTGTTAGCGAAGATTCCACTTTTGAAGAAGCAAAAAGAATTATTAAACTAAATAAAATTCGGCATCTACCTGTGACAACCTCAGATGGAAAACTGGTCGGGTTGATATCGGTTAGGCAATTATTAAATGATGTTTGCGAACTTTAACGACGAAAAATACGGCACGGGGAGAAAAAAATGATTAGATATGCTCATAATCCTATTCTGGAGCCTATAGGAACACATGTTTGGGAATCAAGTTTGGTCTTCAACGCAGCAGCTATTGCTGCCAATAACCGCGTCCACATTCTCTATAGAGCAATGGGCACAGATAACATTTCGCGCATAGGACTAGCATCTTCTTCAGATGGCTATAACATTGATGAACGTTTACCTCTACCAGTTTTCAATCCATTAAATGAAATGGAAAATCAAGGTTGCGAAGACCCAAGGCTAAGTCTATTTGGCAATTCACTAATCATGGCATACACGGCATTTGGTAACCATTTTCAACATCAAGTCTACCAAATTGCATTAACGGCCATAAACATAGATGATTTTTTAGCTAGAAGGTGGAAATGGGGCGAAAGGATTTTGGCTTTCCCCGGAATCCACAATAAAGATGCAGTTCTATTTCCACAGAAGTTCAACGACGAATATGTAATGTTTCATAGACTAGAACCTGACCTTTGCATCGCACGTTCCAGTGACCTGCGCCGATGGTCCGACTTAAAATATATTTTAGGTCCCCGAGATAAAGGCTGGGATTCTTGGAAAGTAGGGGCTGCAGGGCCTCCTATTTTGGTGAATGAAGGTTGGCTTCTAATCTATCATGGAGTGAGTGTTGACAGAGTTTACTCGTTAGGTGTTGCACTCCTGGATAAGAATGACCCTGAGCAAGTTCTCTACCGTTCCGAAGAGCCAATTCTGACTCCTACTGAAGATTATGAGCGCTATGGAAAAGTTCCTAACGTAGTTTTCAGTTGTGGACAAGTTATGATGGACGGTCAACTTCTAATTTATTATGGTGGCGCCGACACTTCGTTATGCGTAGCGACTACTGAGATCTCTGAACTTTTACCAAAAAAATAGTGGATTGCGATCTGTAGATTTTATAAACTAAATATCTGCTAAATTGTTGTACTTGTTTTTCATCGGCTTTAGCTCTAACTTTCTTTGTCCTGTTTTTTCTCCAGAGTGTTTAGAGTTTAGTGTAATTTAAGGAACGCATCTTTGATTATTTCAAAGTCAAATTAGTCTCACAACTAAAGACAAAGATTAAAACTCAACAGACACACAAAAAGACAGAAAGAAAACTAACGAACAACTTGGTGATTTAGTTCACTGTGCCAATTACGATTTCTAAAAATATTATCCCTGTGGAAAACATGAAAATTGTTTTGTCTTTTCCATCGGGGCAACTTTCTAGCAAGAGAGAATATATGCTAATTTATTCCGGCCCAATTCAGGAAAGTCCGAAAATTTCCAGAAAGCGCCAACGAAGGCTCTACGTAACAATGAAGATTACATTTTTGGCAGTTTTTTGTTTCCTTCCAGTTAAAACCAGAAATTGCAGTTTTGATGCCATTTTCAAAAACAGATGCTCCAGTAGCATATTCATTACGCACATAACAAGGCAGAACTAATTTTCCCTCTGGACCAACGTTAACTGATATCCAAGGCTTGCAAGTCCACTTTCTCTCTTTTGCCATGACTTCAAAATAGCCAATTGAATTCACAAGAGGATAGTCGCGCTTTTTCATCTGGATAAGGTTTCCAGCTATCTTTTTAATTTTACGACTATCAGGAGTGGACGCGTTGGCCTTGCAGTACTCATGTGCTAATGCTAAAGATATTTTTACGTCTAGTTCCTTTGCCAGCTTCACTAAATCTTCAATCTCATGGATATTCTCAGCCATTATTGTGGTATTAATTGTCACAGGGACTTTTTTTCTTGAGGCAGTTATACCTCTTACCGCTTTTCCAAAACACCCATTAACACCTCTAATTGCGTCATGTGTTTTTTCTAATCCATCTAATGAAACATATAGGGCGCCATTGATGTATTGCGCTATTTCTTCTATACGGGACTCAAGGAGAGTTCCGTTAGTGATGAGGCTTGTATGCAAAGGCAGTGAACGTGAAAAAGCAAGAATTTCGACCAAGTCCTTTCTTAGAAGCGGTTCTCCTCCTTCAAACGCAACTGAAATAGCGCCTGAGTTATAAATTCCTCTTAGAATTGCCTTTTCTTGTTCTGTACTCGAATCATCGATGGGTCTTTGCCAGAAGGGGCACATCTTGCATCTGAGATTACATTTGTATGTTAATTTGTGCCCACAAAAAAGAGGGGTTTTATTTCCAACCAGATTTAGGCACAGACCGCGAAAGACTCTCAATCCTAGCTTTAAGGTTTCTTGATAAGAGCCAATGTTTTTTCCTTCGGGGGAATAGGTTGAAATCTGCGCCATCTTTTTGATCACTTAAAACATGTTTTCATATAATATTTCCTTTAAATATCTTTTAGCCAAACTGCTTTCAAAAAAAAAGCAAAATTCTAAAATCAGATTGGGTTTACTGAATTGGGTAGTCCTTATTTAAACTGTCTAAGGACTTCAGATTAAACGAGTTCTATCTTGTGAGCAACCCGGCTATGAATCCACCGATCGTTGATGTGATTGCTCCAAAAATAGCGAGGATAATGGCTACAATTCCGACTGCCAGCCCCGCTAGGCCGCCGAAAAGCCCGCCAAGTAACCCTCCGGCAGCTCCTCCAACCGCGGTAAAACCAATGATTGCAAGTATTGCGATTACGATTCCGCCGAATATCCCTGCAAGAAAACCCGCTAATGCTCCCTCTCAACATTCCTCCGCGAGCTATGATTGCGGCTACAAATCCGCCTATAAAGCCACCTATCAAATGTCCAATGCCTGGGAACAACAAACCAAGAAGTAAAGTTATTACGAAACCAACAAAAGCTCCAACCCACAAACTTGCCATAAAATCACCATTTACTTTTCTCTTATTAGGAAAATGTTGTCCTTCAACATGTTGCATTCCGTGATTAGTTTACGAGAATATAAAGCCGATGATTACGCCTACGACGAATCCAAGACCAAGTGGTAATATTCCAATAAGGAGCGTTCCGTACTGAATTGCTATCGGACCGTATTGGTCTGATAAGTTTTTCAAAACACCAAGACTTAGACCGAAAAAGCCCAAGTAAGCAACGATGACAAGGATTATTCCCGCTATGATGGCGATCTTTAACATTTTGTGAACCAGGTATCCTATGATTAATCCGATTACGAAGGGGAGGATCATTACAACTATTGTCGGTATTCCGCTTATGTTTCCTGAAGTAATGAAATGAAAAATATCGTCTAAAACTGCCATGAACTACAACTCCAAAGTTAAAAAAATAGTTAGCTCTAAGAGTTATTAAACTCTTGTAGTAGTGGCTAAACAGCAACAAAGCGGTATGTGGTTGAAAAATTCCTATGTTATTCAATAGTGTAAAGTATTTCCGAAAAGGAGTTCTGTGGTTTATCGGGAATTGATTTGGTAACATGAAGAATGCTTGCAGCTGGACCAGTTGTAACGTAGATGATTTCAACTTCGGGAAATTGCGTTTCCACTACTTCTTTAATTTTCTCAAGATCTTTATTGTTTGCTTTAAAAACGATTGCTCTGGGCTTGATTCTCTTTGAGCAAGTAGTTTCCAAAGACAGAGGAATCTCTTGTTTTCCTATCGGTATAATCTCTACTTTGGTTGTTTTCACTATTGATGATTCCAAACTGAGTTTTTCCATAGTCTTTCAGCTCTTTACCTCTACTTTCTTCTAAAATTTGATTTCTAACTGAAAACATAAAAAAAGAAAAGGGTTGTTGTTTTGGTTTGTAGTTTTGGTTTATTTCTTTCTGAGCATCAATAGAGCTAAAACAATAGCCACTATGATGATAAGAACGAATAATCCCGCGATTGCTGGAATGAAGTACATGTCAGCTGTAGATTGTGCTGGTGGTTCGGTTGGTGCTGGTGTTGCTGCTGC
>JGI20214J51088_10002868_pt1 | contig 11412 bp, 9 predicted proteins | sample WetSurMetagenome_FD_51088 | JGI IMG/M metagenome (IMG submission 51088)
CCGCCCAGGGGCGGGGCTGCCCATATCCTTGCGGCGGCTGCGCATTGTTCAGAAGGGCCTCGTGGGAGGAACTGGGCGGCCTCGATACCCGATTCGCACCGGTCTACTGGGAGGATGCCGATCTCGGGAGCAGGGCGGCCGCGAGAGGATGGAGGATCGTCAGGTCAACCGGTCCCGGAGTCCTGCACCACCATGCATCCACCATGGGTACAACGCTGTCCTCGGAGAGGCTGAGAGAACGCAACCGGTTCGTATATATGAGTATTCATCATTCCAGCANGCGCGACAGGATCGAGACGATGCTCTGGCTGCCACTCCATGCCGCCTCTGCGGCCGTGCACGGCAGGAGGGAGTTCATGCTGGGACTCATCGACTTCCTGAAGTGGAGGAGCGCCGGAGGAGGGGGGCGCGCCGACGGATGAGGAGACCCGCCGGCTCCTACGCAATGGGAATCGAGGTGCTGCTCGGCCTGGCCCTCGGTGCAGCCGCCGCAGCTTCCCTCGTGGCGCTCGTGCTGACCCTTCTCCTGGGTGACGATCTGGAAGGCCAGAGGAGGGCCAGGATCGCGCTTCTGACGGCGGAGATGGCGGAGCAGATCGCAGGTGGTCCGTCCGAACCGGCGCTGGAGAGCGCCGCCGAGCCGCTCCTCCTGTCCGGCGACATCTCCGATGCGGTTCTCGCAGGCCAGGCGAGGCGCGACTCGCTCGTGGCATCGGGATGGGTAGCCGCTCCCGTGCCGGGCGGGATGACCTCGGTCGTAGTGGAGCCCCCGGCCCGCAGGCCGATCCATCTCATCCTGTTCATAGGCCTTGCCATCCTGGCCCTCTTCCTGGTGCTGCTCTCCGCCATGACTCCGGCATTCGTGTCGAGGAGCGTCACAGGCCCGCTCAGAGGGATACTCGCGGACGCCGACAGGCATCTCGGATCACCCACTTCACCCGCCGCGGCCCGGGCTTCGTTCGGGCAGCTCGTGCGCAACCTGTCGGAGAGGGATGCAGAGCTGGCCAGGCTGAAGGGTGTTGCGGAAAGGCGGGCCGACGTTGCGGAGGAAAGGTCCGCCGCCGTCATAGCTGGCATCTCTTCCGCGCTGCTCGCGCTGGACGGAGATGGGATACTGAGGCTCTTCAACCCCAGCGCAGCTGCGCTTTTCGGGCTGGTCTCCGACGATGTGGGCGGGGCGTTCCCCCGGGACAGGAACGCGGCTTCGGCCGGCCTCTGGGAGATCCTCGGAAGGCGCGGCACCGGATACGAGGAGGAGTACGAGCTGGAGGTCGAGGAGGGGGCCAGGGCATATGGAATCTCCTTCGCCAGCGCTGCCGGCTGGGAGATCGTCCTCGCGACGGACATGACCCAGTTCAGGATGCTGCAGCAGAGGCTTGCGGAGGAGGCTGCCATGGCGGGGCTGGGAACCGTCTCGGCAGGCATCGCCCACGAGATGGGAAACACGCTCGGTGCCCTGTCCGGGTTCCTCGACCTGCTCGCCAGGGGGCATTCCGATGTGCGAACCGCAAATATCCTGGAGGAGGCGGGCCTCGAGATCGACTCGGCCAGGAGGATGATTTCCTCCTTCAAGCTGCTGGCTTCAGGCGAGCCGGATCTGAAGGTCGTGACCACCGCATCTGCGGCCGGGACGGCAGCCATGGCCTGCCGCGACCTCGGCCCCTTCTCTCTCGAAGGAGCCGAGATGCTCCGCGGAAGGGTCACAGCCGACCTGGTCCTGGTGGGGAGATGCCTGATGAACCTGCTCAGGAACGCGAGGGAGGCCGATCCTACGGGCACCCCCGGGATATCCTTCTCCGAGGCAGACGGGTGGTTCGTGATCAGCGTGAGCGACCGCGGCCCGGGACTCGGTCAGGGGCCGGAGATACTGGAGCGGCCCTTCTACTCCACCAAGGCGGAGAGCGGGCACATGGGCATGGGCCTGACGCTGTCGCGCAGGATCGCGTCTCTTCACGGCGGCGCCCTCAGGGCTTATGAAAGGCCCGGGGGAGGGGCCGTTTTCGAGCTGAGGCTGCCCCTGCTCCCGGAAGGCGGGTGATCCCATGGGAAGCCTCCTCCTGGTCGAGGACCGTAGAGGCATGCGGAGCATGCTCACCACTGCGCTGACCGAGGACGGGTGGTCCGTCGCGGCAGCGAGCGACGGGCTTTCGGCCATCGCGCTGCTGCAGGAAAGGCGCTTCGATGCCGTGCTGTCGGATGTCTGCATGCCAGGCGCGGGCGGCCTCGAGGTTCTCGCGGCGGCCAGGAAGTCATGNCCATCGGCCCAGGTCGTGCTCATGACCGCATTCGGGACGATCGAGCTCGCAGTGGAGGCCATGAAACAGGGGGCNAGNGACTTCGTCACCAAGCCGTTCGATCTCGACCGCCTGCTCGGCGTCATGAGGGACTGCGTCTCNCCGGCTCCGCAGGAGATCCTCGGTAGCTCCCCGGCCTTCAGGGCNGCNGTGGATCGTGCAATCACGGCGGCGGCCACCGAGATGAGCGTTCTTCTCCTGGGCGAGAGCGGCACGGGAAAGGAACTCCTGGCCCGGGCTGTCCACAGGGCGAGCAGGAGGCGGGACGGGCCGTTCATACCCGTGAACTGTGCNGCGATCCCATCGGAGCTTCTCGAGAGCGAGCTCTTCGGAGCGGAGAAGGGCGCCTTCACCGGAGCCGACTGCAGGCGCCCCGGAAGGTTCGANCTGGCCTCGGGCGGCACGGTNTTCCTCGACGAGGTGAGCGATCTGGCNCCCCAGCTTCAGGGTAAACTCCTTAGAGTGTTGCAGGAAAAGGAGTTTTCCCGCGTTGGCGGCACCGAGATCCTCATGGCGGACGTCAGGGTGGTTTCAGCCAGCAACCGCGACCTGGAGGAGCTGGCGGCCTCGGGCCGCTTCCGCGGGGACCTCTATTACAGGCTCAGCGAGTTCCCGGTGAAGCTGCCTCCGCTGCGGGAGCGCACGGGGGACATACCCGCGCTGGCCGGGCACTTCCTGCGGAGCGCGGGCGTGGAGGGGGACCGAATCGATCCCGCGGCCGTGGAGGCTCTGAAGCAGTGCCCCTGGCCGGGGAACATCCGGGAGTTGCGGAGCATCGTCCTCAGAGCGGCCGCGCTGGCCGGGGGGGGAGTGATAGGCCTCGAACACCTCGAGCTGCCCCGGACACCTGGCGCGGCCGATGAGCGCGGGCTGCTCCAGACCGGGGATTCAGCCTCGCGCGAGGCGCAGAGGAAGATGATAAGGGAGCGCTGGAGAAGTCGGGAGGCAACAGGAGCCTCGCTGCGAAGATGCTCAGGATCAGCTACAGAACCCTGCTCAACAGGCTGAAGGAGCTCGGCCCGGATTTCTGAGCGGGCTTCAGGCCTTCTTCGACTCCTCCACCTCCGCCACGGCATCCTCGAGCGACAGTCCGCCCCGGGACATCCGGTCGAGAACCTCGGCCGCGGCGCGGAGCGAGAGCCCCATCTCGAAGAGCCCCACCACAGCACTCCTCAGTCGATCCTCGCCGAGGTCCATCCAGTCGGCTCCGGCGCGCCTGGAACCCCTGCGCCTGTCCGTGAGGAACCATGCGAGCTGGGGAGCCGCGTATCCCGTGGCCGCCGAGATCGAGTCGAACATGTCGGCGGACTCCCAGTTGATGAGCCTGGAGATCAGCTGCTCGGGGACTCCGAGGGCGGCATAGCGCGTCCTCCTGGAGTCCGGCCTCTCGGAGAGAGAGGCTGCGATTCTGTCGACCAGGTCGGGGGAGACCGGCTCGGGTGGCAGGTCGGTGTCAGGGTACATGCGGTCGGGGCCGGGCAGTATCCGCTCGAAGGTGGTCCTTCCACCGGGAAGGGCCTGGCGGGTCTCGGAGGGGACGCCCTCGAAGGCCTCCCTGACCCGTATCACGATTTCCTGCGAAGCGGTGGCGATGTCGTCGGGAGAGGCGGCGAAGAGCAGGGCGCCGTCGCCCGGGTCCATGCCCATGGATTCCCTCAGCGGCTGGGGGAGCTCCCTGGTGGCGGGAAGGGTGGTGGGGCAGGCGATGACCCTGACCCGTCCGTCTATCTCGTCCCGGAACGCAAGGTCAGGCTGAGTGGGGAACGAGAGCCATTCCGAAAAGCGCGGCAATACCTGCACCGCCCACTGCTCGCCTTCGGCGGGTCTTCCGAAGATCCCGGAGGCCGTCGAAGCCTGCCGCTCGTTCAACATGAGNGGGACNGCGTTGAAATCCTCAGGCTCGATACCCGAGGACGAGAGAGCCGTNCTCAGGTCGAGAAGCGCTTTCTGNCGATATGCCTCGATGCGGCATAGATCCTCGATCATGCCGATCCGCGGGACACCCTTGATCTCTATCCGCGTCCCGCCGCGTATCGAGACGTTGACGTCCTGCCTGACGCTGCCGATGCCGCGCCTGACCTTGCGGGTGGATCGCATGACCTCGCCCACGGCCGCTGCGCCGGCTGCAGTTTCGGCCGGCGTGAGCATCTCCGGGGCGGTGACCGACTCGACGAGCGGGATGGAGAGCCTGTCGGTCCTGTACACTATGTCATGCCCCTTGTCGCTGACCTCCCGGCAGGCGTCCTCCTCCAGGCTNAGCTGGAAGAATGACAGATTCCTGCCCAGGAAGGGGATCGAGCCGTTCACGCCGATTATCGCCGTGCGCTGGAAGCCGGTGGGGATGCTGCCGTCGAGATACTGCTTCCGCGTGATGTGTATCTCGTCCACGAGCGACATGTTGAACATCATNGCTATCTCGATGGCNATCTCGACGGCGCTCCTGTCCGCCTTGAACGGGGGCGTGTCATCCATCTCGTAGGTGCAGACGCTGTCGTTGTACAGCAGGTAGTGGACCTGCTTGTGCGTCTTGAACTCCATGAGGGCGGTGCCGTCGTACTCGCCGAACTCGCTCAGGGTGGGTCGCATGTGGCGGAGCAGCTCGGAGTGCGGGGGGTCGTTGCGGATGGACGCCGGGCATCTGCAGAAGAGCTTGTTAGGGGTCCTGAGCTGCTGGTGGGTCTCGAGGCCGCTCCGGAACCCGAGCTCGCGGAGTTCGCTATATCTGTCTGCAGTCGTGGACAACTTTCGGGTCTCCTTCCGGGATTCGGCGGGTGTCGGAATGCCGAACATACTTGAGCGTCCGGATCAGTCAACGAAGCGCTTGGCGCTGCGGTGCAGGCGATTGTTGACCCCACGTCGGCCCCCGGCTATTATCCTCCGTGTATGATCATCGCACTGTGCATTGCGGCGCTGTTCCTCCCCGGAGGGGCAGCGCTTTGTCTGCCCGCGCCTGGGTTGTCGCGGGATGTGCGAAAGGAGACGGGATGAACATCGGAATCAGCGGCAGGCACTTCGAGCTGACGGACGAGATGAAGGCCCATGTCTCTGAGAAGCTCTCGTCGCTGGAAAGGTTCTACGACGGGATCGACGATGTCCATGTCGTGCTGGAGCTCACCGCGGGAGTGAATCACGCGCATGTCCAGCTCCGCGGGGACAGGGTGAAGCTCGACGCGCGGGCCCAGTCGCATGACATGTATGCTGCCTTCGACGAAACCCTCTCCAACCTCGAGCGCCAGATCAGGCGTTTCAAGGACAGGACCCACGGCCATCCTCACCGGCCTGCCCAGGAGCAGGGAGGTCCGGAATCCACCGAAGGCAGGCTGTGGACAGCGATAGAGCAATCCGAGCTGATGGGCCCTGTGCGGATAGATGATCCCGGCGAGCTGCCCCGGTACACGACCATGGATGCCATGACCGAATACGAGCTCAACGGAGGCCGGTATCTCCCGTTCATGAACCTCGAGACGGACAGGGTGAGCGCCGTCTACAGGACCTCCGCGGGAGCCAGCCAGGTCGTCGAGCTCACCAGGCTCGACTCCCAGGGCGAGCCTTGAGGGACAGGTACCCCGAACCGGGGGAGATGACCGTCAGGAAGCTGGTCGAGCTTCTCGGCGGACGACTCCTCCTCAGTTCCTCGACAGGCGAGGACGGCTATTCGCGGGCGGTCACGAGCCCCGACATAAACCGTCCGGGCCTCGCGCTGACGGGCTACACGCACAGGTTCCTGTACGACCGCATCCAGATTTTCGGCGAGACCGAGATCACCTTCCTCACATCGCTCGACACCGAGGGCAGGACGCGTGCGCTCGCCAACATCTTCCAGTTCCCGGTCTACTGCTCCGTGGTCACCAAGGGGCTCGAGCCGCCCGCCGAGCTGGCTGCCGCGGCGCACGACAGGGATTGCGCGCTGTTCCGCTCACCGAGGGACACGACCCCCCTGATCCACGACCTCACCGGGTACCTCTCCGAGGTCTTCGCCCCGAGGAAGTCCGTGCACGGAACCCTGGTGGATGTATTCGGCGTGGGGCTGCTGGTGACGGGCAGGAGTGCCATCGGGAAGAGCGAGGCGGTGCTGGGGCTCGTCGAGAGGGGCCACAGGCTCGTGGCCGACGACATCGTGCGCATCAGGAGGACGGGCGACCTGCTCCTGGGCACGGGTGACACGCTGATGGGCTACCACATGGAGATACGCGGCCTCGGCATGGTCAACGTGCCGGCGCTCTACGGCATCAGGTCGATCAAGGACCGGCAGCAGGTGGACATGGAAGTCAGGCTGGTGGACTGGTCGCAGAGGCCCGACTTCGACAGGACCGGCCTCGACAAGACCACGACCACCTATCTGGGGATCAAGATACCGCAGGTGGTCCTCCCGGTGTTGCCAGGGAGGAACCTGGCCCTTCTGCTCGAGGTTGCGGCGATGAACTTCCTGCTCACGAGCAGGGGCGTCGATGTGCCGGCGGCGTTGGACAAGAGATTGATAGAGCGCATGCAGGACTCCGGGGTCTGACGAGCCCGGATCTCAACAGGGAGCGGCCTTGTTCCAGCAGAATGTCACAGTTCCGAACAGGCTGGGAGTCCACGCCCGCCCAGCCGCGCTGATCGTCAAGAAGGCCTCGGCCTTCAAGAGCGAGATCGGCATAGCGGCTGGAGGCGAGGAGGTGAACGGCAAGAGCATCATGGGTGTGATGACCCTTGCCGCCGGCCAGGGAACCGAGCTTCTCGTCACGGCGAGCGGGCCCGACGAGCAGCGTGCGGTGGAAGAGCTCTGCGCACTGATCGGGTCCGGGTTCGGAGAGGATTGAACTGAGCCTCTCGTTCGAAGGCACCCCGGCATCTCCGGGAATAGCCATCGGGCCGGCATTCCTGCTCGACGTGGAAGAGCTTCGCGTCCAGCGCCTCCCCCTCTCCACCCGCGCCGAGGCCGAGCACGAGAAGGCCCGTTTCGAGGAGGCCCTCGGCAAGACGCGCACCGAGCTCCTCGCCCTCGCCTCCAGGCTGGGCGACCTGATAGAGGGCCGCCAGCTCATCGACGCGCACATCCTCCTCGTGGACGACCCGATCCTGAAGAGGGACGTCCATCGCAGGATCTCCGAAGGCATGCTGAACGCCGAATACGCGGTCAGCCAGGTCCTGTCCGAGGTCATCGAGCGATTCGAGTCGATGAAGGACCCGTATACCCGCGAGAGATCGGCCGACGTCAGGGATGTCGGCCGCAGGATCATCAACCAGCTCGTGGGCGCCGAGAAGGAGGCGCTCATGAAGCTCGACATGCCGGTCGTGATAGTGGCGAGGGAACTCGATCCGTCCGTGACCGCCGGCCTCAGGAAGGACCAGGTTCTCGGCTTCGCGACGGACGAAGGCGGGAGCACCTCGCACACGGCCATACTGGCGAGGAGCCTCGGCATACCCGCGGTGGTCGCGCTCAGGGAGGCGGCCGAAACCGTCCAGCCCAGGCAGATGGTCATAGTCGACGGCATCCACGGCAGGGTGATCATCGATCCCGAGCCCGACGAGATCCTCTACTACACCGAGCTCGGCAAGAGGTACAGAGAGGCCCAGGCCGCTCTCGCGCGCAAGTCTGACACCCCGGTCGCCACAAGCGACGGGCGCCCGGTCGAGCTGGCCGCGAACATCGAGTTCTCCCAGGAGGCGGAGGCTGCGAAGAACTGCGGAGCGCGGGGCATCGGCCTGTTCAGGACCGAGTTCCTGCGGCTCCTCACGCCGGATGCCGACGACGAGGAGGTCCAGTACAAGGCCTATTCGCATGTCGTGAAGACCCTTGCGCCCTATCCCGTGATCATCAGGACGCTCGACCTGGGAGGGGACAAGTTCCTGGGAACCCCCGGACTCCACGAAAGGAACCCCTTCCTGGGCTACCGGGCGATACGGATCTGCCTCGACAGGCCGGAGATCTTCAAGAGGCAGCTCAGGGCGATCATGCGGGCGTCCGCCGACGGCGACGCCAGGCTGCTGATTCCCCTGGTGAGCGAGGTCTCCCAGGTCGTCGCCACGAGGGGGCTCCTGGCGGGGATCTCGGCGGATCTGACATCGGACGGGATACCGCACAATCCTCACATGCCGGTGGGGATCATGGTGGAGACGCCCGCCGCCGCGATCGGGATCGACCTGTTCCTGCCCCATGTCGATTTCGTCTCGATCGGGACGAACGACCTCACGCAGTACACACTGGCCGTGGACCGCGGGAGCCCATACGTGGCCAGGCTGTTCGATTCCATGCACCCTGCGGTTCTCAGGCAGATCGCCTCGGTGGTGCAGGCCTGCCACGAGGCGGGGAAATGGGCAGGCGTATGCGGTCAGATGGCGGCCGAGCCCCTTTCCGTCCCTCTCCTCCTGGGGATGGGCGTCGACGAGCTCAGCGTCTCGCTTTCGCAGATACCTGACATCCGGGAGATGATAGGGATCATCGACACCTCGATGGCGAGGGATCTGGCCGGTCGGGCCCTCGAGCTCCCGTCGGCATCGGAGGTGCGCTCCCTCGTGAGGACCGCCATCGCCGGGAGGTTCCCGGGGATCCTCATCGACGGCGACGGAGCCGGAGGCTGAGATGCATGCGATAATCCCCGCCGCGGGACTCGGGACGAGACTCAGGCCGCTGACCCACACGACGCCCAAGGCTCTCCTCCCGGTGGCCGGCAAGCCGATAATCGGACACATACTCGACCTGCTGGCGCCGGCCGGCGTCGACAGGATCACCCTGGTCACGGGGCACCTAGGCTCCGAGATCGCCCGCTGGGTGAAGTCCAACTATTCCTTCGAGACCTTCGCAGTCGAGCAGACGAGCCTGGACGGGCTCGCCTCCGCAGTGGCCATGGCGGAGCCGAACACCGACGATGGGCCGACCCTGGTGGTGCTTGCGGACACCCTCTTCACGGCCGATCTCTCGGCCCTGCGCGGTGAGCGCCGCAACATGCTCGCCGTCTCGAGGGTCGACGACCCGTCGCGCTTCGGCGTGGTCGTGGAATCCGGAGGAGCGGTCAGGAAGCTCGTCGAGAAGCCGGCCGAGTTCATCAGCGATCTGGCCATAGTCGGGGTCTACTACTTCACGAACGGCCTGGAGATGATCGGCGCCTGCCGCGAGCTCATGATGTCGGGCACGAGGACCCGGGGGGAGTTCCAGCTCACCGATGCGATGCAGATGATGCTCGGCAGAGGCGCTCCGTTCGGGATGTTCACCGTGAGCGACTGGTTCGACTGCGGCAAGCCGGAGACTCTTCTACAGACCAATGCCGCTCTGCTCGACAGGGCGGGGGGCAACTGCCGGGAGATCGCCGGGAGCACCGTCGTGCCTCCAGTCCATGTNGCGGCCGGTGCCTCGATAGAGGGATGCCTGATAGGCCCGCACGCCTCCATAGGCGCAGGCTGCTCTCTGAAGGGCTGCATCGTCAGGAACTCCATCCTGTCCGAGGGATGCATCCTTGAATCCGCCTTCCTCGACGGGAGCATCCTGGGCAGAGGGGCCTCGATCACGGGCAGGCCTCTTGCGCTCTCCATCGGTGACTCCAGTTCCCTCCTCGTCTGAGATCCCGCTCTGCGTCATAGCCGGGGCGTCGCTCCGCAATGGCGGGGGAACGGGNGTCTACACCCGGAGGCTGATCTCNGGGATGGCCGAGGCCGGCCGCGAAGACGTCCTGGTNGCCCTCCCCTCAGGCATCCACACGCCTTCTGAAGCCCTCGGGGCGAGGACTCCGGGAGGACCAGCCAGGACTGCATTCGAGCTGTCGGGCTTCGGCCGGGCGCTCCGCAGCCTCCACCCCCGCTGCGCACACCTGCCCGCGTTCGCCGGAAGAGTGCCGCGGGAGACCCCCTACGCAGTCACGCTGCACGACCTCGCCTTCCTGGCCCGCCCCGGCTGGTTCCCCGCTCTCAGATCGGCCTATTACAGGCTCCACTTCCCCGGGGTCGCCCGCCGGGCATCCATCGTTGTCGTGGACAGCGATTTCACTGCCCGGGAAGCCGTCCGCCTGCTCGGGATCCCCGCGGAAAGGCTGCGCAGGATCTACCTCTCCACCCCGGTGCCGGAGACCGCGCCGGAGGAGTTCCGCGAGAGCTCGGGTATCCGCGGAGACTTCCTCCTCTGCGCGGCCACGATAGAGCCGCGGAAGAACATCTCCGCTCTGCTCGACGCGTGGGAGACGATGAGGGGGGAGCTCGCGGACATGACCCTCGTCCTCGCAGGAAGGTGGGGCTGGGGCAGCCGCAGGCTCAGATCGAGGCTGTGTGCCACACCCGGGGTGCTCTGGACGGGCGCCCTTTCGCGGCATGCCCTCTGGTCGGCCATGGCGGGAGCCAGGCTGCTGGTTTATCCATCTCTCTACGAGGGGTTCGGGCTTCCGCCTCTGGAGGCCGCCGCCGCGGGCACCCCGTCAGTCATAGGTCCGGCCGAGGCACTGGAGGAGGTGTTCGGCGATGTGGCTGCGGCGAGGTGCGGAGCTGACGCGCCCTCCATTTCGACAGCCATCCGGGAGGGCCTCGCAAGGGATGAAGCGCCCGAGTCGTTGAAGGAATTCGCCTCCCGCTTCAGCTCGCTGGCCATGGCACAGGCAGCGGTCTCTGCATACGAGGACTGCGCGCGCGGCAGGGGAGCCGTATCCGGATCATGAGGATAGTCCATGTCTACAAGGATTTCTACCCCCCGGTGACGGGCGGCGTGGAACGCTACATCCANGATCTCTGCACAGGTCTCAGAGCATCGGGGCTGGACGCCAGGGCGCTGGTGACGAGGATGGAGCCGGGCACCGCGGCCGCCTGCTCGATCAGGGACGGCATCCCGGTGACCGAGGTCAGATCCCTGGGCAGGATCCTCTCCAATCCTGTCTTCACCGGTCTGGCGAAGGGGATGAGGGACTCGGGCGCCGACCTCTTCCACTTCCATCACCCTCTCCCCGCGGCCGTATTCGCCTGGCGCAGGGCCCGCCTCGACACTCCGTACATCGTGACCTACCACAGCGACATCGTCAGNCAGGCGTTCCTCATGCCGATNCTGGAACCGGGCATCNTCCGCTTCCTGGAAGGGGCGGAGGCAGTCCTGGCCACCTCTCCGGCCTACGTCAGGACTTCGAGCATACTCTCGAGGCTGCACAACGTTCAGGTGCTCCCG
>JGI20214J51088_10002869_pt1 | contig 11412 bp, 8 predicted proteins | sample WetSurMetagenome_FD_51088 | JGI IMG/M metagenome (IMG submission 51088)
ACCGTCCCGGCGCGCCGGCAGCAAGCCGTTCGTTATCGAGGGGCTGGACGCCGAGAGCGGCGACTGGGAACCGCCGGCCGCCGGCCGCCGCTACGGTGAGCTGCAGGCCGGCGTGCAGCTCGCCGGCCGCAGCGGCGCGCTCAACGAAATCGAGTATTCCGAGTTCGTGCAGAAGGTGCAGGGCTTCGCCGAGGCGGTCGGCGCGATGGCCGACTTCCCCGACATGCTCGAGGTCGCGGCGCGTGCGCGCGAGCTCGATGCGCTCGCCGGCCCGCTCGACGCGCAGCTCAGCGTCACGCTGCGCTCGAACGGCGTCGCCTGGTCGGTCGGCTACCTGCANCAGAGCGCCGGCCGCCACGGCTTCGTGCCCGGTGCGGTGCCGGGCCGGCTTGTGCTCGCCGGTAGCGACGAGGGCGCGCCGCCGGTGCTGGTGTTGTCCTTCGACGCGCAGGCCGCGCTCGCCGACGACCCGCAGCGCAGCGCGGTGCGCGAATGCGTGCTCACGCTGGACGTGCCGCAGACAGCGCAGGCGCAGGAGCCGTTCCCGGTCTGGCACAGGGTGGCGACCGCGCTCGCCGACGACATGGACGCGACCGCGGTTGACGACCAGGGCCAGCCGGTGACATTGCACGCCTTTGCCGCGATCGGCCGCGAGCTCGAGCAGCTCTACGCCAAGCTCGACGCGCTCGACCTCGGCGCCGGCTCCCCGGTAGCCCGCCGCCTGTTCAGTTGAATGGTCCGCTTCGAAGCGCCTTCGGCGCCTCGTCTTCCGCCGTCAGTTCTGCCGCGCTTGGCACAGTGCGCGGTAGCGCCACAGCGATGAATTCGCTGCTTCGCCCGGCCACCGCGGCGGATGTGCCGGTGCTGGCCTCGCTTTACGCCGAGACCGCGCGCACGCTCGGCCCCTGGTGCTACACGCCCGAGCAGGTCGCGGCATGGGCCGGCTTCGGCGCCGACACGCCTGCGTTCCGCGCCTACGTGCTCGACGCCGACACCTGGGTCGCGATCGACGCCGGCGGCCGCGTGCTCGGCTTCTCGGGCGCGGACGAAGCGGGCGAAGTGCATTCGCTCTACGTGCGCCACGACCAGGGGCGCCGCGGGTTGGGGTCGCGGCTGCTCGCACACGGACTGGCGCGCGCCGCCGAGCGCGGCGTCGAACGCTTCTCTGCCTGGGCCACGCCGTTCAGCCGGCCGGTGTTCGAGCGCGCCGGCTTCACGCTCGCGCAGCGCGTCGCGGCGGACTTCCAGGGCGTCGCCTTCGAGCGGCTGCGCATGCAGGCCGTCTTCAGCGTGGGCGGGCGCAGTGTGACGACGCCCGGGCGCTGATCGACCTCGGCGCGCTGCTATCCTCGGCGCCGATGCCGATCCAGGTACCGCCCGAACCCGAGCCCGACGCCGGCATCGGCGTCGTCGCGCAGCGCGCGCTGGTGCGATGAAGAAGCCGCCGAACCTCGTCTATGGCGGCGACGAGGCGCCGCCGGCAGCGATCACCGTGATCAGCGCGGTCCAGCATGTCGGCGTGATGGCGATCTTCCTGATCTACCCGCTGATCGTCGCGCGTGCCGCCGGAGCGCCGCAGGCCGAGACGGTCAACATCCTGCGCTTGAGCATGCTAGCGCTCGCGGTCGCGGTGACGCTGCAGGCGCTGCCCCGCGGGCCGGTCGGCAGTCGCTTCCTGGCGCCGTCGATCTTCACCGGCGTCTACCTCGCGCCGTCGCTGCTGGCGGCCAAGCTCGGCGGGCTACCTCTGGTCTGGGGTATGACGATCTTCGCCGGCCTGGTCGAGATCGGGCTGTCGCGCGTCTGGTCGCGGTTGCGCGCCTTCATCCCGCCCGAGACCGCCGGCATGGTGGTGTTTCTCGTTGGCGTGATCATCGGGCTGGCGGCGCTGCACGTGATGCTGGGCGACGGCCACGATGGAATGGTCTCGGGCGGTGACGCGGTGATCGCCGGTGCGAGCCTGGCGACGATGATCGGCCTCAACATCTGGAACAAGGGCCGGCTGCGCCTGTTCTGCATCCTGGTCGGGATGGCGGTGGGCTACGCGCTGTCGGGTTTCACTGGCCACATCAGCGGCGCTGCGGTGCACGAGGTGCTGGCCCAGCCGCTGTTCGCGTTGCCGTCGGTCTCGCACCTGGCCTGGACCTTCGACGCCTCGATGCTGATTCCGTTCGCGGTCACCGGCCTGGCCGCCGCGATGAGCGCGACTGCGGTCGTCACCACCTACCAGCGCCTGACCGATGCCGACTGGGTGCGTCCCGAGCAGGGCTCGATCTCGGGCGGCATCTTCGGCGACGGCATTGCCGCCATCGCCGCCGGCCTGCTCGGCACGCATGGGCTGACGATCTCCACGGCCAACGTCGGCCTCGTCGCGGCCACCGGCGTGGCCAGCCGGCGCATCGCCTTCGTCATCGCCGGCATCCTGGTGCTGGCCGCGTTCCAGCCGACCCTGGTCGGCGTGCTCACGATCATGCCGCCGCCGGTGATGGCCGCGGCGCTGCTGTTCACCGCGGTGTTCATCATGATCGGCGGCGTGCAGATCATCTCGACGCGCGTGCTCGACCCGCGCCGCACGCTGGTCATCGGCGCCGGGATGATGTCATTCTTCGTGATCTCGGTGTTCCCGAAAGCCTTCGCCGGCGTGCCGCACTGGGCCCAGCCGCTGACGACCTCGCCGCTGGTGCTCGCGACGCTGGTCGCGCTGTCGCTGAACGGTCTGTTCCGCATAGGCATCCGGCGCAGCGTGAGCCTGAGNATCGCACCCGGCGCNCTGGAGCTGGAAGAGGTCGAGCGCTTCATCGAGCGTGCTGCCGGCGGCTGGGGCGCGCGGCGCGACGTGATTACGCGCGTCGAATCGGCCCTGCAGCAGGCGGTCGAGGCGCTGGTCCACTACTGCGACGTCACCGGGCCGATCACGCTCACCATCGGCTACGACGAGTTCGACATCGACGCCCGCCTCGCCTACGCGGGCGCCACCACGCTCGAACTGCCCGGTCGGCCGCCGTCGCATGACGAACTGATCGCGGCCGACGACGGCCTGCGCCGCATGGCCGGCTACCTGGTGCGCCGCCAGGCCGAGCGCGCGCACAACGTGTCCGACAACGGCATGACCGTAATGCACCTGCACTTCAAGCATTGATCTCAATTCGCGACTGGTCGTCGGCACAGGCCATGGGTCGGCATGTGGCCCGATGCAGCCATCCGCGGGCCGCCACTTTGCACGGGTAGCGTCGACGCGGCGCGGCAGGCGGTGCCCGGCCGGCGTTCGGCGTTCGGGGTTCGGTGCTCTGCGCTCTCTGCGCTCTCTGCGCTCGGACGGCTGCGGCGATTCAGTTCATGAAGCCCGCCGGCGCGTGCCAACCCCGGACCTGCGCTTCTCGCCACCTCTCAACTCGCCCTGCCCGGACGCGCCCTTGCGCGCTCGCAAGCAGGCCCGCGACCGGCCGTAACGGGCCGCGAGCGGCCTCTCATTCCTTGTCGCTTGATCGCGAGTCAGTATGAACCGGGCGCGGTGTGGGCAGGCGTCGCGTCGGCCCTCGGGTCTGGCGTCAGCCCGCGGACCCGAGATCGAAGATTTGGTCGAAGCCCGAGTATTCGAAGATGTCGCGGATGTGCGGCTTGACGCCTTGTAGGCGCAGCGCGCCGGCGCCGGCGACGAGCCGCTTGTGCGTCTTCAGCAGCACGCCCAGGCCGGCGCTGGAGATGTAGTCTAGGTGCGTGCAATCGAGTGTCACGACGCCGGCCAGGCGGTCGAACTGGCTTTGCGCGGTGGGCGCCTGCGCCGCGTCCAGGCGGCCGGCGATGCGCACCGCGCCGCCGGCGTCGATGCCGTCAATGCTGAGCATGGTCGTCTCCTCGGGCCGGGGCCGTGCCGGCCGCGGTGGGGCGTGCTTCGGCTGGGTCGACGCGGAACCGGGTCCGGCCTTCGCGGTGCTCGGCGTCGTGTTCGTAGTGGATCGAGTCGACCAGTTGCCGTGTCAGGTGGAGCCCCAGCCCGCCGGGTTCGCGCCGCTCGAGCGGCGGATCGGTGCGCACGGCAGGAGCACGGGTCGGGTCGAAGGGTTCGACCCCCGCATCGATCAAGGTCACGTTGGCTGCTCCGTCGCTGCAGGAGATCTCGATCACGATCTTCGGAGCTCCTGCGGGCGAGTATTTGACCATGTTGGTGAACAGCTCCTCGATTGCGAGATGCACCGCCTGGCGGCGTGCCTCGTCCAGCACCGACGGCGCGAGCGCGGCGTCGGTGAAGGCGACGATCGCGGCGAGTGCGTCGACGCGGCGCGCAAAGGCCTGCTGCGTCACGCCGCCGCCTCGCGCTTGAGCAGCACCATCGTGATGTCGTCGTCCTGGGGCGCGCCGTCGGCGAAGGCGCGCACCTCCGCGAGCAGCTCCGCGGCGAGGCTGGCCGCGCTGGCTCCGGCGCGTTCGCGCAGGATGCGTTCGACGCGCTCGCGGCCGAAGGGCTGCCGCTGTGAGTTCTCGGTCTCGTAGACCCCGTCGGACAGCAGCGCCAGTACGTCGCCGGGGGCGAGGTCGAGCGCGACAGGCGCGCGCAGGCGCCAGATCGGCATCGCGCCGAGAGGAAAGCTCGTCGGCCCGTGGACCTCGCACACCCCGCTCCCGGCGCGCCAGAGCAGCACCGGCGCCTGGCCGGCACTGAGAAAGCGCAGCCGGTGCGTGGCGGCGTCGAGGAGGCCGACGAAGGCGGTGATGAAGCGGCCTTCGGGCAGCGTCACGGCGAGCCGGTCGTTGACCTCGCGGAACGCGGTCTCGAGGTCGGCGCCGAGTTGGAACGCGATGCGCAGCATCGCCTGCATCTGCGTCACCGACAGCGCGGGCGCTATGCCGTGGCCGGTGGCGTCGGCGAGTAGCACCAGCAGGCCCTGGTCGATCGGGCTCAGGTCGTAGCTGTCGCCGCCGGTCTGCTCGGCGGGCAGGAAGCTGGCGTGCATGTCATAGCCCGGCAGCGCCGGCGTCGACGCCGGCAGCGTGCTCGTCTGCACCTCGCGCGCGAGTGTCAGCTCGTGGCGCAGCCGCTCACCTTCGACAAGCGCCTCGGTCATGCGCACCCGGCTCAGCGCGACCGCGCATTGCGCTGCCAGCGCCTCGGCCAGCGCCAGGTCGTCGGCCCCGAAGACGGTGTCCTCGGTGCCGCCCGGTGCGGCCTGCTTGTTGAGCGCCTGCATCACGCCGACGAGCGNGCCGCGGTGGTCGATCAATGGCAACGTCAGGCTGCAGCGCGTGCGCAGGCCCGAGGCCCGGTCGAGGGCGCCATCGAAGCGNGGATCGGAATAGCAGTCGGGCACGTTGATCGGCACCCGGTCGCGCGCNCAGGCGCCCGCGAGCCCGCGACCGACCGGAATACGCACGCGCTCGAGGTCGCTCGAGACCTCCAGCACCAGCTCGTCGGTTCCGGCGTCGTGCAGCCAGACCGAGCAGCGCTCGGCCCGCAAGACCTGGCGCGCGGCGGCCGTCACCTCGCGCAGCATCGCGGGCAGGTCGAAAGGCGCGGCGAGCGCGCGTGTCACCGCGAGCAAGGCTTCGAGGTCGCGGCGCGACAACTGCGCGGCGCTTGCCGGGTCCGGGTTCAGGCGCGCGGTCTCGAACATGGCGCGATGATCGCGCGGATTCGGGTGCAGCCGCGCGCGCTCACCAGTTAGATTCGCGCTCGGGCGTGGCGCCGATGCGGTGGATCGAGAGATCGGCACCGTCGTATTCCTCTTCTAGCGTGAGCCGCAGCGGGGTCACACGCTTGAGGCCGCCATAGACCAGCAGCCCGGCGAGCAGCGCCCAGACTATGCCGATCAGCGTGCCAACCACCTGGGCACCGAGGCTGACGCCGCCGGTGCCGCCGAGTGCCTTCGCGCCGAAGATGCCGCAGGCGATGCCGCCCCAGGCGCCGCACAGCCCGTGCAGCGGCCAGACGCCGAGGACGTCGTCGATCTTCCAGCGGTTCTGCGTCAGCGTGAACATCGAGACGAANATCGCACTCGCAACGCCGCCCACCACCAGCGCGCCGGCCGGGTGCATCACGTCCGATCCGGCGCAGACCGCCACCAGCCCGGCGAGCGGGCCGTTGTAGGCGAAGCCGGGGTCGCTGCGGCCGAGCCAGACGGCGACGAGCGTGCCGCCGACCATCGCCATCAGCGAGTTCACGGCGACCAGGCCTGACATCTTCGCGATCGTCTGCGCGCTCATCACGTTGAAGCCGAACCAGCCCACGGTCAGCACCCAGGCGCCGAGGGCGAGGAACGGAATGCTCGACGGCGGATGCGCGCTGATGCCGCCGTCCTTGCGGTAGCGGTTGCTGCGCGGCCCGAGCAGCACGACCGCGGCGAGCGCGATCCAGCCACCGAAGGCATGCACGACCACGCTGCCGGCGAAATCGTGGAACTCGGCGCCGGTGAGGTGCCGGATTGCGTCTTGCAGACCGAAGCGGTGCCCCCAGACGCCGCCTTCGAACAGCGGATAGGCAACGCCGACGATCACCGCGGTGGCCACCAGCTGCGGACCGAATCGCGCCCGCTCGGCGATGCCGCCCGAGACGATGGCCGGAATGGCGGCGGCGAAGGTGAGCAGGAAGAAGAAGCGCACGAGCTCGAAGCCGTTCTTCTGCGCCAGCGTGTCGGCGCCTGTCATGAAGCCGATGCCGTAGGCGACGCTGTAGCCGATGAAGAAGTACGCGATCGTCGAGACCGCGAAGTCGACCAGGATCTTCACGAGCGCGTTGACCTGGTTTTTCTTGCGCACCGTGCCGAGCTCGAGGAAGGCAAAGCCCGCGTGCATCGCCAGCACCATGATGGCGCCCAACAAGAGAAACAAGGCGTCCATGCCTTGTGTGACCTGATCCATTCCTGCCTCCGGAAATTGCTTTGTCCTGGTGCCGTTCGCGGCTGCCGAACGGCCAAACGCACCACGAAAGCAATATCTGTTCCGTTATTGGTGCGGCAAAGCGCTCCAGAAATGAGCAGAAACTTGTCGAGAATGCACCGAGTTGAAGCCATTTGTTTCTCTGATGGCGCATGACGCACCAAGGTGATACGTCAGCGTCGCCGGCGCGTACCCCGGCAGCAGCGCGCGGTGCCGCGCCGCTCGCGACCCGCCCGCAGCGCCGGGCTATGCCACGCCTGCCACACAATGTCGGCCATGTCCGTGCGATCCGATGTCATGAGTCCAGCCCTTCGCGCCGCGGAGTTGCGCGCCGCGCTCCAGCATCATGCGCACCTCTATTACGTGCTCGACGCGCCCCAGATCCCGGACGCCGAATACGACCGCCTGTTCCGCGAGCTGCAGGCGCTGGAGGCCGCGCACCCCGAACTGCACACGCCCGATTCGCCGACCCAGCGCGTGCTCGGCCGTGTGCTCGAGGGTTTCGCGCCGGTGCGGCATGCGGTGGCCATGCTCAGCATCCGCACCGAGACCGACACCACACCGGCCGGCGCGCAGGCCTTCGACGCACGCGTGCGGCGCGAGCTCGAGCTCGTCGACGACGCGCCGCCGCTCGAGTACATCGCCGAGCTGAAGTTCGACGGCCTGGCGATCAACCTGCGATACGAGGCCGGCGTGCTGGTGCAGGCGGCGACGCGCGGTGACGGCGAGACCGGCGAGGACGTGACGCAGAACATCCGCACGATCCAGCGCATCCCGCTGCGCCTGCATGGCGCGGCGCCGCCGGTGCTCGAGGTGCGCGGCGAGGTCTATCTGCGCCGCGACGACTTCGAGCGCTTGAACGAGAGCCAGCGCGAGCACGGCGAGAAGACCTTCGTCAATCCGCGCAATGCCGCCGCCGGCGCGGTGCGCCAGCTCGACCCGGCGATCGCCGCGCGGCGNCCGCTGAGCTTCTTCGCGTACGGGCTTGGCGAGGTCCGGGGCTGGGCGCTGCCGAACCAGCCGGGCGCGACGCATGCAGCCTTGCTCGACGCGATCGCCGCGTTCGGGCTGCCGGTGTGCGCAGACCGCGCCGTGGTGCAGGGCGCCTCCGGGCTGATCGCGTTCCACGACGCGATCGCGGCGCGCCGCGACGCGCTGCCTTTCGACATCGACGGCGTCGTCTACAAGGTCAACTCGATCGAGCTGCAAAAGCGCCTTGGCTTCGTCACGCGCGAGCCGCGCTGGGCCGTCGCCCACAAATACCCGGCGCAGGAGATGGCGACGCGGCTCGCCGGCATCGAGATCCAGGTCGGCCGCACCGGCAAGCTCACACCGGTGGCCAAGCTCGAACCGGTGTTCGTCGGCGGCACGACGGTCAGCAACGCGACGCTGCACAACCTGTTCGAACTGCGGCGCAAGGGCGTGCGTGTCGGCGACGAGGTCATCGTGCGTCGCGCCGGCGACGTGATCCCCGAGATCGTCGGCCGCGTGAACCGGAGCCCGCTGGCCGCTGCGCCGCCGCCGCGCCGGCCCTACGTGCCCAACTTCCGCATGCCGCGTGATTGCCCGGTCTGCGCCAGCCGCGTCGTGCGGGAGAAGGGCGGCATCGACCACCGCTGCAGCGGCGGCCTGTTCTGCGCCGCGCAACGCAAGCAGGCGATCCTGCATTTCGCCGGCCGGCGCGCGCTCGACATCGAGGGCCTTGGCGACAAGCTCGTCGACCAGCTCGTCGACGGCGGCATCGTGCGCACGCTGCCCGAGCTGTACAAGCTGGGCGTGGCAAAGCTCGCGGCACTCGAGCGCATGGCCGACAAGAGCGCGGCCAACCTGGTCGCCGCGCTCGCGCACAGCAAGCAAACGACGCTGGCGCGGTTTCTCTACGCGCTGGGCATCCGCCACGTCGGCGAGGCGACTGCCAAGGATCTGGCCACGCACTTCGGCAGCCTGGACCGCGTGATGGACGCGAGCGTCGCACTGCTGCTCGAGGTGGGAGACGTCGGTCCCGTCGTCGCGCAGAGCATCCATACCTTCTTCGAGCAGCCGCACAACCGCGAGGTCGTCGAACAGCTGCGCGCCGCCGGCATCGCGTGGGCAGACGGCGAGGGCCTGGCCAACGCGGCGCCGAAGCCGCTCGCCGGACAGACCTTCGTGCTCACCGGCACGCTGCCGTCGCTGACGCGCGATGAGGCGAAGGCGCTGATCGAAGCCGCAGGCGCCAAGGTTGCCGGTTCGGTGTCAAAGAAGACGAGCTTCGTTGTCGCCGGTGCCGAGGCCGGCAGCAAGCTCGAGCGTGCGCGCGAACTCGGCGTGCAGGTGCTCGACGAAGCCGGGCTGCACGCGCTGCTGCGCCCCGGCTGAAGGCCGACGCCGGAACTTTTTCCAGGCCAGGCCTTCTATCGGCCGGCATCATCCCCCACGACAGGCTCATGCGATCGATGAACAAGACTCCCGGCCCGTGCTGGCATCCCGGACGGCCGTCCGCGGACGCGCCCTTGCGTCCCTGCGCCCGCGCCGCGCGCCGCTGCTGATGGATGCCGCGACGATCGCCGCGCAGCCCGCGGCCGGNGCCACGCGCGCGTNGTTCCATGCGCTGCGCGAGCAGCTCGAGACGCAGATCCTCGGCCAGCCGGCGCTGGTCGAGCGGNTGCTCGTGGCGCTCCTCGCCGACGGCCACCTCCTCGTCGAGGGCCCGCCCGGGCTGGCCAAGACGCGCGCCGTCAAGGCGCTTGCCGCCGGCCTCGAGGGCGACTTCCAGCGCGTCCAGTTCACGCCCGACATGCTGCCCGCCGACCTCACCGGCTCCGAGATCTACCGCCCCGAGGAAGGGAGCTTTCGCTTCCAGCGCGGGCCGCTGTTCCACAACCTTATCCTCGCCGACGAGATCAATCGCGCGCCGGCCAAGGTGCAGTCGGCGCTGCTCGAGGCGATGGCCGAGCGCCAGATCACGGTCGGCGCGGCGAGCTACCCGCTGCCTCGTCTGTTCCTTGTGATGGCGACGCAGAACCCGATCGAGCACGAGGGCACCTACCCGCTGCCCGAGGCGCAGCTCGACCGCTTCATGCTGCACGTGCGAGTCGACTACCCGGACCGCGCGACGACGCTGCGCATCATGGCGCTGGCGCGCGGCGAGGCGCTGCATGCGGGCGAGCCCGCGCCGGTGCGTCGGCTCGCGCAGGCCAGCGTGTTCGCGGCCCGGCGCGAGGTGCTCGGGCTGGCGCTCGCCGATCCGGTGGCGGATTACATCGCCGCACTCGTCGACGCGACCCGTGCGCCCGAACCCTACAGCGCGCGCCTGGCCGGGTGGCTGCGCTGGGGCGCGAGCCCGCGCGCGGCGATCGCGATCGAGCGCGGCGCGCGCGCGCTCGCCTGGCTCGACGGGCGCGACTACGTCAGTCCCGAGGACGTTCAGGCGATCGCCCCCGACGCGCTGCGCCACCGGCTGCTGCTCGACTACGGCGCGCAGGCCGGCAACGTGAGCGCGCAGGACTGCGTCGAAGAGTTGCTGCGCCAGGTGCCGGCGCCGTGACTCGTTCAACCCCGAAGCGCCCACGCGTGCGTGGGCCTCGCCGCGGCCGTTTACGATCGTTCGCACGTTGCATCCGGCCGGGGCCGGCTGGCGGAGCGGCCCGCCGGCACGCTCTGCAGCGAGGGAGCGACGCCACCGAATTTAGCCCCTCGTCGCACGCGTCACGCGCAGTCGTACGCAGTGAAGCCGGGTCCATGACGTGACGCTGTTGCCCGATCTGGCCGAGCTGATCGCGCTGCGCGGCGCTGCGCAGGGACTGAGCCTGCACGCGCAGCGGCCGGCGCTGGCACGGCTGCAGGGCGGCCACCGCAGCGCGCAACGCGGGCGCGGGCTCGAGTTTGAGGAGGTGCGCCCCTATGCCGCCGGCGACGACGCGCGCAACATCGACTGGCGCGTCACCGCGCGTCGCGGCAAGCCGCACACCAAGCTGTTCCGCGCGGAGCGCGAGCGCCCGGTCTGGCTCCTCGCCGACCTGCACCCGGGGCTGTTCTTCGGTAGCCGGCGCCAGCTCGAATCGGCGCTGTTGCTGCGTGCCGCGGCCCTGCTCGGCTGGGCCGCGGTGCAGGGCGGTGACCGCCTGGGCGCGGTCATCGCCACGGCCTCGGGCGCGCCGCGGCTGTGTCCGCCTCGCGCGCGTGAGGCCGGCGTGCTGCCGGTGCTGCAGGCGCTGGTGCAAGCGCAGCCGCGCGCGCCCGGGCCACCTGCCGCCCCGGGGCAAGGAGGCCTCGACGACGCGCTGCTCGCATTGCGGCCGGTGCTGCGGCCGGGTTCGCTGCTGCTCGTGCTCAGCGACTTCAGCGCGCTTGGCGAGCGTGGCGAGGCGGCTCTCGCCACGCTCTCGCTCCACGCCGAGTGCCGGCTGCTGTGGATCGCCGACGCGCTCGAGCGCAGCGGCCTGCCGGCGGGCTCGTTCCGCGTCGGGCTTCCCGGGCGCCAATGGTGGCTGGACGGCGAGCGCAGCCGCGCTGCCTGGCGTGCCGCCTGGGCCGCGCGCGCGCGCCGGCTCGATGCGCTCG
>JGI20214J51088_10002870_pt1 | contig 11412 bp, 15 predicted proteins | sample WetSurMetagenome_FD_51088 | JGI IMG/M metagenome (IMG submission 51088)
CTCCCGACCCAACAACACCGCCGCAATCCCTCGCTGACTTATACATTGTTCCAGCAATCATCGGTGTAGTCGTCGTTATAATCTTGCTAGTCGCCATCATAATACTGATGCTAAGAAAACGACCATAAACAAGCAAACAAACCAAACAACAATCCCCTTTTCTTTTTATCTATGACTCGTATCACATGGGCTGAGAGGACTCTGCATTAAGTAATCATAAAAGCAGTAGCTTTGAGAATTTCACTCTCCATCTACACTTATTAAGCATGCAGAATCCCAGCAAACCCTTAAAATAATTAAGGGAAAAACCGAAATTTTTCGAGAATCCTCAGGGTTGTTTTACTCGGCCAAAGGATCTTTTCGCCAGATGCACGAAGAATCTTGCAATCAAGGATACGCCTATGAGTATGATTAGTGCTGACCAAAACTGGAACCACCCATTAAGCGTTCCAGCTAACAGGAAAATGTTTGCCATAACTACGGCGCCGAGCCAGAATATCACGTTACCCACGGTTTCAGCTATTCGCCTAATCGACGATTTTGCCCATAACCTTAGAGCTAAGATGACGATTTGTAGTATACCAACGCCTAAGAGGAAACTCATCACGGCTGTATAGAAGCCGAGGTGCGCTGCAGGGTTGGCTGGAGCGGGCAAGTTCACAGTGCTTGAGCTTCCAAGAGGATATATTACTGTCGTTATGTCGCTGAAGAAAGCGTTTGTTTTCTGTGAGATACCAGGTGTAAGAGCAAATACTAAGCCTATTATTATGAAAAATCCACCTATTGATAGAGCAGTGATTAAGCCTTCGTGAAGAGACCTGTTTCTAGTGACACTTTGAATCATATTATTCAGCTCTTCGTCACTTCTGCTTATGCAACGAATAGCAATATAACATTTTGTTTCGGATTGGATTCGGGCTTGGCTTACGGTTTTTTGTACCACCGGGCAAATTTGTGAATAGCCATCGCCCTGTGCGAATAACCGTTCTTCTCTGCAATGGTCATTTCCGCGAAAGTTTTTGTGCTTCCCGTTGGTTGGAAGATAGGGTCGAAACCGAAACCTGATTTTCCTTGCTCTTTGCGTTCGGTTGTGGTTAGTTGTCCTTTGGATTCGCCGTCAAAGCATTCTGGTTCACAAGAGGTTTGGTCGTCGCAGCAGGCTATAACTGATTGGAACTTCGCATGTCTATCCGCCATGTTCTCCATCAGCTTCAGGATGCCACTGTTATGGATTGTCTTGTAAACGTAAGCCGCATATGGACCCGGAAAACCACTCAAAGCATCGATGAACAAGCCTGCGTCCTCCACAAAAATCGGCAAACGACAACGCTTGTAAGCGTTTTTGACGCTTGTTTGGGCTATGTCTTTTAGGCTGTCACTCTGTATCTCATCGCCTTTTAAGCGCAGCATACCTACCGCGATGCCGTATTGGCTCAGGATGTTTCGTGCTTCGTTGAACTTGTTAATATTGCCTGTTGCGAAAAAGACAACTTTGCCCTTGAGGTTGAAGTTACTGTTTTCGTTCTTCGACATAGCGCCCACGCCTCTCTATTTCTTTGATTTTCTCATAAACCTTTTCCGCCAACTCAACACCTAAAATGGATGTGTAGCCGCATAGTACACTTTGAAAACATTCTTCCCAGAAAGGGTAGTGCGTACTCTGCAGTGCCCGTTTCATCAAATGCAAATCCACACCCTGCGCTTCTAACTCTGCGTTTTTTTCCCCCAAACCGAAATCAACGAAGAAAATCGTGCCCTCAGCGCTCTGAATCATGTTTGAGGTTGTTAAGTCGCCGTGGATTAAACCGTGGCTATGAAGTTGGGCTATGAATCCGCCAATTTTAACGCATAACTTATTGCGATCTGCCTTTGAGACCTTGTTCAAAAGCTGCTTTACCTGTTGTCCCTCGATGTACTCCATGGTTATCGAGGATTCGGGCACGTTAACCATGTAAATCAGTGGTGTCGGAACCCCAGCGGCTTTGGCTTCGTGCAGCAACTGCGGCTCATGCACTGTTCGGTAACTTCGAATCTGCTTATCCAACTCTGGGGGACGGTACTTTTTGGGAATACGCATTTTAATGATTACTTTTCGTTCGTGCCAATCGGCGAGGCAGAGACTGGCTTCTGCGCCCTTCTTAAACAGGGTTTTTTCATCTAACTTATCCATGGTACATCCACCTTGTCGACTCGCCACCGCAACTTTACAAAACTCTCATCCAAAGCCGTAACCAACCCATGCCGATAGGCTAACGTTCCTGTCCAAGCAATCATAGCGCCGTTGTCAGTTGCAAACTCTAGAGGAACTACATTGAAGCGTGCGTCATGTTCCTCGGCGATAACGGCAAGCATGGATTGTAATCGTTTGTTTGCGGCTACTCCGCCAGTTAATAGAACTTCCTTCTTCTCAGTATGAGCCAACGCGCGTTCAGTAACTTCTGTAACCATGGAGAAAGCATTTTCTTGGAGACTATAACATACATCCTCCAGCTTGCAATCGCCTTTTTGCAGCTGAGCTGTTGCTGCAGTCAATAAGCCGCTAAGCGACAAATCCATACCCTTAACCACATATGGTAAAGAAACTAATCTTTCGCCTTTAGCCGCCAATCGCTCCACGGCAGCGCCAAGCGGCAAACCCTTCTTGCCTTTAAGCCCTGCTTCCCGAGCAAAAACATCCAAGCAGTTGCCAAGCGCTATATCTAATGTTTCGCCGAAAACCCTGTAGCGACCCGACTCAAAAGCGGTGACCATGGTGTTACCTCCTGAAGCGTAAAGCGTCACGGGGTCGTGGGCTCCCGTTTTGAGTTTTCCGATTTCGATATGCGCTACGGAATGGTTGACTCCTACAAGTGGAATGTTGAGGTATGAGGCTAAAGCCCGTGCAACGGTGGCTCCTGTACGCAGGCTTGGCCCCAATCCTGGACCTTGGGAGAAAGCAATAACGGATAATTCGCGCGGTTTCACCCCAGCCTTTACGAGTGCATCGTTTAGGACTTTATCAGACACTTCCGAATGGTGCCTTGCCGCTTCTCTAGGATGAATTCCACCTTCCAAGGGTATGTAGCTATCGGATTTGTTAGCTAAAATTTCACCCTTAAACGTCGATATGCCGACTCCGAAATCGTCTGCTGAAGATTCAATACCCAAACAGTAATTGCCCAAATCAGTTTTCTTTGCTTTTTTCATACCATCCCACAGTTTATTTAGGGATACATATTTTTATGTGAATCCAACGCTTATATTACTGTATTATTTGGAACTGATCTAAATGCCTAAGCGTAATGACCTTGAACAGAAAGCACTCCACTACGTCGTCGGTACTGGCTATCAGGGCGTGCTTCAATCAGATTTATGGCGTGAACTCGGCGCAAGCAGCCGCGAAGGCTCACGCGTCTCCATTAAACTGGAAGAAAAGGGGCTTATTCGTAGAGAAAAAGAACTCCAAGAAGGCAGATGGACCTATAGGCTCTACCCCAAAAGGCTGCCCGCATCCATAGAAACCATAGTGGACTGCCCATGCCTACTATGCCCAGACAACGCACGCTGTGATCCCACAACCGCTCTTTCCCCAAAAAGCTGCCCAAAACTAACCGATTGGATACTTAACTTAGGAAAAGAAGCTCCAGTTGCTCCTGAAGGTCCAAGCGCACCAGCACCAGAACCAAGCATACAAGAGGATGATTCCGTTGCCGAACGCTTGGATCCAAGATAGAAAACGCGAATACTACTACAAAAAAGCCAAAGAAGAAAACTACCGCTCCAGAGCCACATACAAGCTAGTGCAAGCTAACGAAAAATACGGCTTCATACAAAGAAACAGCATCGTAGTTGATTTAGGTGCAGCTCCAGGCGGCTGGATTCAAGCAGCAAGAAAAATGACGGGCAAAAACGGTTATGTCTTAGGCATAGATTTAAAGCCGATTGACCCTTTCACGCAAGAATATATCCGAACGATAATTGCAGATTTCACCGAGCCCGGAGTAGTTGAGCAAATCCTATCTTTTCTCCCCCGCAAAGCAGACGTAGTTCTCTGTGACGCTGCGCCAAACATCACAGGCGTGTGGGAAGTTGACCATGCAAGACAAATCGACTTAGCAGAAAAAGCCTTAGAAATAGCCCAATGCTTACTCAGGCCGAACGGAAGCTTCTTTGTTAAAGTCTTCGAGGGCGACTTGCTCAACGATTACATACAAACCGTAAAGGCCATTTTTGAAACGGTTAAGATGGTGAAGCCTCAGGCAAGCCGACAAAAAAGTTCCGAAATGTACCTTTTAGCCTTGGGCTTAAAGACTACACGCGAATGTGAAGAGGAAAGCTAATTTTCCCGCTTTAACTTCACGTTAGTTTAGGTGCAAAAGACTTGAAAATTATCTCGGCAGATTCTGCAGCAGCAATACTGAACGAGCAGTTTAAGCCAATCTTCCATGTTGCTTCCGTTTCGGTTCTAGTTGAACCACCCTATAGGGAACCTTCTTTTCGGTTGGCTGAGCCGATTTTCAGGAAAGTTGAGAGCGGGTTTGATGTTATTGTGCATGAGGCTGAGCTCTGCAGAAGCTTGCTCGATAAAATGAAGGCTGACGTGGTGCATTTGGACATGTCTTTGGGCGGAGTTTCTATTGAAGAGTTATCGCCAGTTGAACTTACAAATATGCGGGCTTCGAGAACGGGGAGACAGAATATTCTAAAGATTTTGCCAAGGCTTAGGAAAATTGCTTGTGAAATCAAGCGGCTTCATGGAATAGACATGTTGGCTATTGGCAAAGAGAGCGTTCCCGTGCGGATTGCTGAGTTGACGGCTGGTGCAGAAGCGATTCTGTTTGCCTGCGAAAGAGCGGTGGATGAAAAAGAGAGCACTTTGTTGGGGTTACCGTTGATGTGCCAGCCCAGATTCGTCGATAGCCGAATTTATCTTCATTCGCTTATAGCAAACGAGCATGACGTACGGGGATGTAGTGTTGATACATTGGGTGTTTTAACAAAGGTTAAATTGTCAGAAACGTTAAACCCTATTGCAAGAGGATTCCGCGCTCTAAACATTACGCCAATAAAGTAGCAGGTGTGTTTTATGAAGCTTGATTTATCTTTTTGGAAGAACGCTTCGCAAAGGCGAAAAAAAATCTATTTAATCATAGCCGTCTTCGTAGTTGCCTTCATGGTCACAGTAATTGGCAGTTTTGTACCGATCAGCGCCCAAGACGCATACACCATAAGCAACAACCTCAATCAAACACTAAACGAAAACAGAGCCAACAACAACTTAGTTACATACATCCTACTAAACAACTTCTCTATCTGTCTATTAATGTTTATACCAATAGTTGGAGCTGCATTGGGAATGTTTATACTCTTTGACACTGGCGTTGCCCTTAACGCTATAGCATCTACACAAGGCTACCCAATATGGCTAGGTCTTGCAAGCTTGGTCGTGACACCAGTGTTCTGGTTAGAATTCGCTGCTTACTCAATCGCCATGGCAGAGAGCATCTGGCTGTTCCGCAGGTTAACGCAGAAGCGCTGGTATGAGCTAGGATGGACGGGAATGTCAATCGTCATCTGCTTGGGCCTGCTTGACATTGGCGCCGTAGTAGAGACATGGCTTATAACTGTTTTAGGCTAAAAGTCGCACGTTAGCCTTTCACTATTTCTAAGCTTATGTCTAATGCTTTGACGCTGTGAGTGAGTTCGCCCATGCTTATAATGTCCATTCGTGCAGTCGCATACTCCAAAAGGTTTTCACCTGTTATTCCACCGCTTACTTCAAGCAACACGCGCCCAAAGCCAGCCTTCTTAAGCCCTTCCCCTGCAGCCTTGGCTTGTTTGGGAGAAAAATTATCCAGCATAATAATGTCGGCGCCGACTTTTGCCGCCTGCAAGGCAGCCTCAACAGTGGTAACTTCGACTTCGATTTTTTTAGTAAACGAAGCGTTAGCTTTGGCTTTCTTAACTGCCTCCTCAACGCTTCCAACAATCGCAAGATGATTATCTTTAATTAAAACCATATCATCCAAATGTAACCTGTGTGGATCACCGCGCCCAATGATTACGGCTTTTTTGTCGAAGTAGAGCAATCCTGGTGCGGATTTGCGTGTTGCTGCAATTTTCGCTTTTACATTTGCTTTCTCAAGCTTCTCGGTTAGCATCCGAGTTTTGGTTGCGATGCCGCTCATGCGAGAAAGGAGATTCAGCATTGTCCTCTCAACTGAAAGGATAGTTTGGGCGTCGCCCGAAATTTGAAGTAGGACCTGTTTATTTTTGATTTTTTCTCCATCAGCAACCTTGGCTTTAATGATCAGTCCTAGGTATTCAGCAAGAAATGTAGCTTCTTCAATTCCAGCTGCTATTCCCTCTTCTTTTGCAATAACCTCCGCTTTAACAGTTAAATTCGGAGGAATGACTGCTGCTACTGTTACGTCACCTTGTCCGATGTCGTCAGCGAGGATTTGCTTGAGCTTTTCCTCCACAATTCTTCGTGGCACAAACATACTTGTAGTGTTGGCGCTTAGAGCTTAAATTGCTTGCTTTTTTCCACCCTTAAGGGATAGTTCAAATATAATCTTGCACTAATCTATATGTTGTATGCGACTGCTACTCAGCTGCTCCGAACTCGGATTAGGCCACGTTTCACGGATCATTCCGTTAGGGAAACGACTGGAGAAAAACGGTCATGAAATGTTTTTTTTCTCAGGCGGCAAAGCCTACGAGATGCTCCAGAAAGAGTTCAGTCACGTTTACAAGTGCACACCAGTCTCTTGGTATGAAAACGCCCATGGAATAATCACTTCCGCATCACTAATCAACCTGTTATTTCCAATTCCCCTCTTCAACATGGAACAGAACAGGTTTGAAATGAAAAAATCTAATGCCATGGAAACCATCCACCGCTACTATGATTTAAGAGAAAACTTGCATGACATTGCACCAGACATTCTAATAGCTGACGGCGACATAAACGCCCTTCGACTTGCCCAAAGATGGAAAATTCCCTCAATTTACATTACAAACATGATTAGGCCAAGCTACGGTTTCTCGGCTTTTCTGAGTCCAGGGGAACGCGTGGTTGAGCGATATGTGAAGAATTGCTCAAAAATCATAATTCCAGACAACCCACAGCCCTACACAGTATCTGAGTATAGTATTGGAGACTTGGATAACATGGGGTTAAAAGGAAAAGTAGAATACATCGGAAGCTTCGTAGACACCGCACCCGTTAAAGGCGCCCAAGAACACATTTTTGCCCCAATAAGCGGACCAATTGGAACAAGAGCAAAACTCATAAAAACGCTTTTGCCTGTCCTTGAAAAACTAAAGACCAAATGCATCATAAGCTTAGGCACCCCCGGAAAAAAGGCTTCAGCGAAAATTGGTAACTGTGAACTCCACACTTGGCTCTCGGCCGAAGAGCGAACAGAAGCCATGAAAAACTCCAAATTCGTCATTTTCAGCGGCGGTCATGCTACTTGTTTTGAAACCATCAAGTACGCGAAACCGAGCATCTGCATTCCCACACAGCCTGAACAGTTGGGCAACGCTGCTAAACTGCAAGACTTAAACTGCTCCATAACTGCAAAAAACAAGAAGCAACTCGAAAAAGCAGTTCAAAAAATGGAAATTGAAAAAGAAGCCTATGACAGGAACATGGTGGCGTTAAACGAGTTTTCTAATAGGTTTAGGGGTTTAGATAGGGCGGTTTCGATCGTTGAAACCCTGCTGGATTAGCACTCTATTTTGTTAGGTTTAGGCGTTTGACTTCGCCGTTGGGTGTTTGTTCGTCAAAGATGATAGCTTTGAACTTGTAGATTTTAGAGTTTTTGGTTAACCAACTGTCGGGCGGCAAACCTGCTTTTACGCAGCATTGGCAGAGAAATTCTTCTTCGCACCAGCCCCATTCAACAGGCACCTGTGGTAAAAGCAACCCTTTGTAGGGACCTCTTTCGACGATTAGCCCATCTTCCCCAACTGTAATCTTGCTCAAGTATTCCTGAGGATTTTTCACTTCCACGGGTTCTGGCGGCGTTAGCACGCTAACCTCGAAAACAACCTTGCCCAACTCATCAAGGGATAAGGGTTCAAATCTTGGGTCCTCTGTTGCAGCGTTAATGGCGCTATCAATAACTGCTTCCACGAGAGGGCTTGTAGGATAGGGGTAGCCGATGCAGCCACGGAGCTCCTTTTCGCCGCGTCTAATGCTGTTTATAGTTACAAAGACGCCACAGTGTTCGAAGAGTTTTTTGGGGGTTTCTTTGGGCGGTTTAATGGGTTTGCCAGTTTCCAAGTATTGTTTTACTGTGTTTCGTGCGAGTTGTATTAGGAATTTTCCTTCTTCTATTGTTAGTTCAAACGACATAATGTTTCTTCCTTTTGCACAGTCCTATGCGCTGCTCAACCGCTTACTAAATTTAAAAATATTAAAAAATGAAGATTGGTTAAAACTTTATGGATTCTTCAGTGATGCCTTCCTTTGTTATGATGAGGAAGTCAATACCGTCACCACTCATGGAATCTCTGCTTACAGCTGACTTTATTGATCTCGTGACGAGTTCTTTTGCTTCTTGGGCATTCATCGTTTCTTTGTAGCCTTCTTCGAGAACACCCATGGCGATTTCTGTTCCTGAACCCACAACCGCGTATTTGTCGGGAATTAAGGAGCCTAAGACGTCAAGCACATAGAGCGTTGCACCTTCTTCATCTAAACCGCCGACGATTGTTTGAGTGAACAATGGTGAATATCGGCGATTGAACAGTACGTTAGCCAAAAGTTTTGCTGCTGAACGCACGCTGATTTGTCTTCCGACATCCATACTGAAGAGGTTAGCTTGCGCCTGCATTTCTTTTGCGAGGATTTGCATGTCTCCAACGAGTCCTGCACATGCGACGCCGATGCGGTCTGTTACTTTGAAGACTTTTTTGCCGCCCTTACTCATGATGAAGTTTCCATATGTTACTCTTTTTTCTGATGCTAAGATTACTCCATCTTTGAAGACTGCGCCGACTGTGGTGGCGCCTGGCATCCAACCGCCGCCTTGCTGGGCTTGCTGCTGCTGTTCTTGCGGCATCAGTTGGATTTGTGGAATATTTGGTAATTGAGGTAATTGTGGTCCATAACCTTCCATAATTTTCGCCTTTTCTTGATATACACAAGACAAATTATTAAGGTTACTTATAACCATTATAGACAGGCAAGGCGACCAAGGATGAGCGAGTCTAATCCGTTAAGGTGCCAAAAATGCGGCAAACCCATCGGTTACGTAACGATTACATCCAAAAGCTTCTTAGCAGCTAAACCCTCAGTGGAGAATGTAAAGTTGGTAGGTACATGCATGGATTGCTCCAACGGCAATAGTTTTTACCGCAGAAACTTTTAACATGCACCATGCTCTTCAAGGTGAAGGACGAGCAAGAATGATAGAAATCTACGCTCAACACATCGAGGACACATGGTTTGCAATCGCTGTCAATCAGCAACAAATTGTAACATCATCTTTTGGGACGGACCAAAAAACAACCATAAATAACGTCTTACACAACATACCTTTCAACTTGCCTTTTCAGGTTTTCAATGAATCTACANCCTATGCCGAACAAACATTTACAACCTTGAAGAGCATTTACGACGGAAAAAACGTTAATACTAGATTGTCTTTGGCAACGGCTCATTTGCCAGCATACAGCCAAAAAGTCCTTAAAACAACTTCAACAATTCCACTTGGCTATGTAACATCTTATGGCTCAATAGCCAAAGCCGTCGGTGGTGGTTCAAGAGCTGTGGGAAACATTATGGCGAGCAATCCTTTTGCCCCTATTGTTCCTTGCCATAGAGTTGTTAGGGCTGATTTTACCTTGGGCGGTTACGGTTTTGGCTTAAAGGTTAAAATGCAACTTTTGGGCAGAGAGAAGCGAGGGTTTTCTTCTCCGAAAGAGATTGAAGTTGGTGATGGGCGACTTACGGTTTTTCCAGTCGAAAACGTTCTCAAAGCTTCGCCTAAGATAGTGTACACAAATCATAAATGTAGGCGAGCCCCACTCAAGGCAAGTGAGCACAATGGTTAATCGAGGCCTCTACGTTGGAAGATTTCAGCCGTTCCATTTAGGACACTTAGACGCCATCAAGTATGCCCTAAAAGAGGTTGATGAGCTAGTCATCGTCATCGGGAGCGCCCAGTACAGCCACAACGCCAACAACCCGTTTACGGCAGGTGAGAGGCTGGTTATGGTTCGACAGGCTTTGCTGGAGGCAAGGGTGGATTATTCGAAATTGTGGATTGTACCGGTGCCAGACGTTCACTTGCACATGCTGTGGGTCAGCGCCGTCGAAGGCTACACACCAAAATTCAACAAACTATTTTCCAACGAGCCGCTGACAAAAAGGCTTTTCATGGAAGCCGGCTACGAAGTTAAGACTATCCCGCTTTTTGAAAGAAAAGTCTACATGTCCACTGTAGTGCGCGAAAAAATGGTTAAAGATGACAGCTGGAAAGAGCTTGTNCCAAAAAGCGTGGCTGATTTTATTTTGGAGATAGATGGGGTAAACAGGCTCAGAGACTTGGTTAGAACAGATAGGATTTGTTAAACCACCATTTTTTCCTTTGAAGCCTTATGGTAAAATCGCCAAGCCAACAGGTAAACGCCGATTAAAACCAGCAGTTCAGCAAAGACCCCAAAGAAGATGCCGCCTGCGAGAGCAAAAAAGTTGTTAGCTATGTGAAATGTCACGGCAAGCAAGTAGTATGGCAACGGATTTTTTTTAGCTATGCCATAAGCGGTTATAGTTGCGCTGGAAGCATGAAAGATAATTCCAGGTATTCTGGCAATAGGAGGCACGCCTAAAAAGATAACATATTCACTAAACTCTGCAATGCCAAAACCTAACCCGATTAAAAGGCCTAACGTTACAAGTGACAATTCTGTTTCGCTGTGTCGGTAGAATAATGGGAAAACTTTAGCTAATTCTTCTATGAAGGGAGACAAAACAACGATGAGTAAAGCTACAGAAAACTCCGCTGGGTACAATGTCTCGAAGAAAGATGCAAAAGGAATACTAACCAAAATCCCAGAAACAAAAAAGAAAGCTAATTCCTTTCGACTTGGTTTATGAAGCGGAATAACACAATGACGTAGCGGTTCATTTTCCATAAAAAGAAGCTCCCTATAAAATAATGAACAATCACTTCCTTATCAGCGTTTTTGCTAACTTACTAATAGCCAGAAGTTATAGGATCTGAAGGCTTCATTATTTCCCGTAAAACAACTGTGGCGTAGGAGCCCCTAAGCAGCATAAAACTAACCTTTGCTTGATGCCCATTGTCATCTGCATTCGCAGAAACGCTTTGCAATTTAAAGTTTTTGACTGGAGTGACAATCGTTCGCAAGCCGCCTTTCCCGCCCGTCCTTGATAACACGTTAACTTGCAAGTTG
>JGI20214J51088_10002871_pt1 | contig 11412 bp, 9 predicted proteins | sample WetSurMetagenome_FD_51088 | JGI IMG/M metagenome (IMG submission 51088)
AAGAATCGGTCGATTTAATTCCAAACCAATATGGCTGGTATTCGGTGCGGCCTGAAATATCGACATGCTGGTTTGATCCGGGTGATTGGGGCACCGGAGGTTGCTCGGTAACGGTTTGAGCTGCATTCCACCATGCTTCCGGATTGCCGCCGGGGGCCGATGTCGCATAGCGGATCATATAGGAATTAACCGCCCCACCGGTAGCGCCATCCTCATGTGGTGCATTCCACGCCAGACGAATTACCCCAAAGGGCATGTTAGTGCTTTCTCCGGTTAGGGAAGTAACTTCGCCAGGCGGGATTGTATCTAATACATTGAAATTGATAAGTATGGTATCCGAAGGCGCTCCCGGGGCGCGCGCAGCGAGAATCTTAAATCCCGATGGGCTGACTATGCCGCGGACATTGCCGGGAGGCGTAAAATTTAGAACAGAATCGGTGAAGGTCACAGCCCAACCTCGATCCTGTAAAAAGGTTCGAACGTTATCGTTATCGAAAAACCTGACCGAATCCCCTCCCGGGGTATCAGGCTCAACAGCCCGGAAATGAACTGTTCCGGCAACATTTTGATAGACTGTCATCAGGGTATCGCGGGAGGGATTAGTAAAATGCGGTGCCCTTGGCGTATTGAGTACATTTATCCAGAGGGTGGCGCTGGTATCAGCGTTTACGTTATCATAAGCAGTCATATCGATACCGTAATAGCCTCCGGTAGCATCGTTATAATCCGGCGCAAGGTTGAATGTCATTCGCGTCAAACTATCCGCGCCCTGCCTTAGTGTGTCATATACTACTGACGTGAAACCAGTGGTATCGACATATAAGGCAATTGGGGCTTTGTGCATCCCATTGATATTAAATGTCACTGTATCCTTGGCAGTACTGCCCTCGGCCACCGATATCGTATCGTTCGGAGAAAAGTTAATAGTGATATTGGTGGCAAAGGCGGATGAAACAACCAACAGGATTGCCAGCGGTAAGCATAAGATAATTTTTACATTCATTATCTATCCTCCAAAGTTATCTGCTAAAGATTAACTTTGCGTAATAAATTCTATTGTTGATATCGGGTTGTGAAAGATCAACGATGGCCTTCCCAAACGCCGTATAAGCCAAAAGGTACGTGCCATCGCCCAGGTCACAAATACTGGGAGAGTCATTCAAGATCGTACCGACAGGCAGTGTCTCAACTAATTTGGTCGAAATCTGAACATACATTAAGGGATCTTTGGCCTGGTTATCGTCTTTGGCAAATATGATAGCATCGTTGCCAATCCACTGGGGACCGATATATGGCGGGCCGAGTTTCTCCTCGATATTGTCAGGCCTGATATTTTTTGCCAGCAGAGTCGGTTGCCCTTTCGAGGCAGGATCGAGGATAAATAAATCGAATGATTTCTTATTCGGAGTTGCGCCGTCGCCATTGGAATAGAAAGCGATATGTTTGCCGTCAGGAGACCATGTTGGAGCGAACTCATCCGATTTAGGCCAATCCAGAAGCTTCCTGGTGGTTGCTCGAGGATTGTTGAGGTCGTCGATAATGAATAGATCCGAATTGCCCTCGAAGGTGCGTACGAAAACAACGGAGAGGTTGTCCGTCGGGTGAAACTTGGGGCAGCAGTCGGTAAATTTGAGTTTGTCTGTGTCGAAAGTTATCTGTTTGAGATCTTGATTCCCAAATATCATAAAAAGCCTGCCGCTGTCATTATCGGTAAATAATACGGGCGCCTGGCTTTTTGTTGATGTAAATCCCATCTCCGGTATCAATATGCCGTTGTTACTTCCCACCTCGCCCATTTTAGCAACGCTGATGAACTCCCGGGGCGGGGTAATTGCCGCTTTACCGGTCAGGACATAAGCATTGGATTTATAAAGGGCGCCTTCATCTGAAAAACAAAATGAGGAGGTATTACTTATGGTTTGTTTAGCCCAGGAAAGCCTGGTTACGGCCGCTTTGCCACCCGTTTTTTCGGAGAATAGATCTAAGCCTCCGGATGAGGCAGCCGATGACTTTCCCCGGCATTCGAAACAGGTATTACTGCCCGGAATAGCAACAAAGGTGCGCAGCGAGTTCTCGTCGATAAGCTCAAACGACAGCCACTGGCCATCGGGGCTCCATCTTGGACGGTAATAATTGAATCCTTTCCCAATATCGCCGGTCTCAAGCAGTTTAGGTTTTTCGACGAAGTTTATTAACTCCTGCGAGTGCACAAAAGATGGCAGTATCATGGCCAGGATAAATATCAAGATAGGCAGGTAGTCTCTACAAAAGTGCTTTGTCGATATTTTTTTCATATTAATCCTATCGTTGAAAAAGAATTAGCGCCGATGTCAGAACCAANGATGTTATTAGCAGNTATTTTCTATTTAATAGAGGTATTCCCTTTCTCTGAAACATTATCTCTGAATTCTCCCCGCGGGATAAGTAATATTTGTCATCGTCAATATTGACCAGCTTATCGCCGGTTGTGTTTCGGAGAAAAGCCTCATAGTCGGGATCATCTATTTCGATCTGAAGCTGAGCCAGCGTATCAGGCACGCCGCAACGGATACTATCGAGGTCGGTAATCGAGAGATTCAGCCCCGAGCATTCTATAAAGTTAAATGTAAATTCCCTTTCTCCGCTTTTAACCTGGGCGCTATAGGGCAAGGGTACTCCGGTGATAACGGGAAAATTCTCAATCGAACTCACCGATTTGCCTCCCTGAGACGGATAAAACCAAAGATTCCCTTCGCCGAGTTGCTTTTGAATCGCTGCCAGCCTCGAAGCTTTGGCCGCTTCGAGATCCTCTGGTGGAATAAAAGTAATTCCAATACCGGCCCTAAAATATCGGCGGCAGCCCGAATTGCCATCGCAGGAGATTTGCAAGGTTTTATAATTTACGCCGAGCATTTCGATAAAAGCGCTCGCATCCTTGGAATTTCGATCAAGCTTGGAAAGATACGGTTCCAGTTGATCGACCTGACCTTTGGATTCGAGAATTTGGCAGATATGAAGATTTATTGCAGGATCGGTAGGATTGTTGTCAAGTGCTTTCAGGTAGCACTCCAGGGCGGCATCCATCTGGTTTGTGCGAAGGAGGTCATCGCAGATTGTGGCCCTAACCGGCGTTACGCTTGCCAGGATTATCATTGAAACGGCCAGAATTGTAATTTGATTTTGCCTCATAGTCTCAATCCTACTGGGATGCGGCTACCCCGATTAAGGCCCCAAGTACTGCCCCACCTACTCCGATGAGAACATATTTTAGCCCCCCTCCCTTTTTGGGAGCGGGTTGTTCAAAAATATCCCGATTACTTTGATTGTAAGAGGACTCCAGTTCAGATTTTTTCTGGCCGCCGGTAACGCTTGATGGTATCCACAAGCCCTGCCGGGTCTGAAAATCGAACCTGAAATATATTGGGATACCGTTTACGTCGGCGATCATTGGAGAAGTATCATAAAGGCGAACCGGGAAATTGCGGATTTTGCCCTTCAGAAAGGTACCATCGCTTTTCCAGGCAAAGAGGCTTTGGGCATCCGAAAGGGTTCTATTAATGATTTTAAGCCGCGATTCCTGAGCAGAATTCAGTCCTTCTTCGGAGTGGAAAGCAAGATTGTAAAATCCCGGATCAACTCCCTCGCCCTCAGCTTTATCGAAAATTGCGATCTCCAGCGAGGAATAGCCGCTATTTATCTCGTTTTCAAGGTTTTCCGAGGTCTTAACGAGTGAGACATCAGTTTTATCCGTTACGTAATGTTTGAAATCATTGATAGCGTTAAGGGCGTTATCGATTTGCCCGTTTTCATAAAGAATCATAGCCAGATATAGATGGCATTTGTCGCGATATTTGGGATTGTCTTGTAAGCTCTCGAATGTGGCCCTGGCGTCGGCATAACGCTTGTCAGACAGAGCTTGTTCGGCCGCCTTCATGCGGTTATCATCCTTGCTGGCGGCTATAGCTAAGACCGGCAGCATCCCCCCCACGATAATTAAAAGTAGAATAATTTTTTTCATGGCCTTATCTCACTATTAAAAATGTTGCCAGCATCGCCGCCAGGGCGATATACCTTGGCGCAACTTTTTCCTGTTTTTTTTGAACGACAAGCTTGTAAGCGGACCCCGTTTTCAGTTTNATCGGGGCAGAGGTTTGCCAGAGCTCGGTTGAGTTCACTTCTCCAGTCACGNGATCGATTTTGTTGACCAGCACTTTAACGATCTCGCTTCCGGGAGGGGAGAGGGTTATCATATTTGAGGCTTGCGGTATTTTCTGTACTACTGGTATTGGCGGCGGGGTTACGATTTTCTGCGTGGCCACTGGTTTTTCTGCAATTTCAATCGGTTTTTCGGGTGGTGCAGTTCGTTTTTTTAGATCCTGGTAAATGCGGTCTTTGTCATAGCCAAGCGATTCATACAGTGCCAATGATGAAGCGGCTAATTCCGTATTGTTTTTCGATAACGATACTGAAGTAGCAATCAAAATCATTTTGCCTCTACCCGGCGTTATCGGGCTTTGGCGTTCAGGCTCCCACTTTGAAAGGGAATCCCAGGCTGCAGAGTATTCCCCTTGTTGGGCGTTCCTTTTTATCCTGGCAACGGCTGGGTCGAGAACCGAATCGTAAAGCTCGACCGCCTTTTTATAAACCTGGGACCGACGGTTATTTGTCTTTTGGATATTATCCAAAAGAGCTGTGGCCTGACCAATTGAATCCTCGGCTAGTTTTAGTTTCAACCCTGAAAGTGCAAGCTCATCCTTGTTGTATTTTTCGGGGTTACCGGATAAGAACGTATAGAGCGATTCTGCTGAGATAAATTGTTCGGCTGCTATCAAAAAGGCGAGTGTTTCCAGCGGATTAACAACCTGTTCTTTCGGTTTTACTTTTCTGGGCTCTTCCGCGAGCTTAACCGGGGCATTTGAAACCTTAGCCCAGGCGAAATCACCGGCTATCGCCGCGCTCAGGTTATCATCGGTTTGGTACGCCCAGGGCAAGGGAAGCGCCCTGGTTTTCTTATCGGCGTTTTGAAGCGCCTTAGAGTATAACTTATCCGCCGAAACCGAATCGCGCTCTAAGTAGAAAGCGACAACTGCCTGCCAATAATAAGCCTGGGGATTTTCAGGTTCGCTCAGGCTTGCCCTTTCAAGTTCTCGCTTGGCTTTGACAATATAATCGGCACGGGCATCCCCTTGGGATGACAATGCTTTACCGGCCAGAAGCTTGCCGTTTTTTATCTTGCTTTCGGCTGAACCCTGGGCGAAAACTGTTTCGGCCATAATTAGTAACAGCGCAAAGATTAAAATCGATCGTTTCTTAATCATTCGATCACCTTATCTCCGAAATGACATGCCACCCAATGCCGTTCGCCCGACTTTATCAATTCAGGCTGCTTCTCGATGCAAACAGATGGAAAATCCATCACTCTGAACCTCTGGCATTGCCGGGCAAATATACAGCCACCCGCAGCCGAGTCTAAAGAACTCTCTTTATTTTCGGAATTATATGATAATAAAACGGTTTCTGTAAACTTATCTTTTAAAAAACCGTGGTACCTGACCAGCTCAACCGTATGCGGATGCCGGGCCTCCCAGAGCAGTTCAATAGGGAGATCCTCCACCAGGTGGCCGCCGAACAGAACCACTACTCGCCCGACGAAATCAATCATTGCCTCAAGATCATGGGTGGCGAATAGAAGAGCCGTACCCTTCTCGGTGTTGAGTTTACGGAAGAGGGAGAGCATTTCCCATTTATTAATATAATCGAGGGCGGTAACCGGCTCATCAGCCAATAATAGCTCCGGGCCAATTAAATCTACCATAGCCACCCCTATGCGGCGGCATTCACCTCCCGATAGCTCACGAGGAAAACGGTTCAATAGAGTCTCTGAGAGGCTGACCTTATTCATCTGCGCTTTAAGAAGAGTTTCTATATTTTCAACGAATCCCCCGAATCGGGCAGTTTCCCGAAGCATATCGCGGATACGCATACCGGGATTAAGGGCGGAGTAATTATTTTGAAAGATAACCTGCAGGTGTTTTCGCATAGGGCGAAACTGGCCCGGTGACATGGCGCTAATTTCCTGCCCCTTGAAATATATTTTTCCATCATCAGGTTCGATGAGTTTGGCCAGACAACGGATGAGAGTAGATTTGCCAGAGCCGCTTCGACCGATAAGACCGATTTTCTCGCCGGGGGCAATCTGAAGAGATACATTTTTAAGTGCAAATACTCTCTTCTTTGAGAAAAATCNCTTTCTCTCGGATGAGGCGAAAGTTCTGGAGAGGTTCTCCGCTGAAAGTATCATTNCATTATCAGCGTTCAAAGGCAAAACACCTCACAAAATGATCATTATCAAGCATAACTTTTGGCGGCAAAATATCGCGGCATCGGGTCTGCGCTTCCGGAGATATCTTCTTATAAATATCGCAGTTAGGGAAATAAGGACAGCCGGGAGTATCGGCGGTAACAATTTGGCCGATATTGCCTGCGATTTCCACTTCACCTTGAAGTTTTTGAGTGTAAGGATGATTTCGTCCGCCCCGCTGCAGGATAGCCGATGTAGGACCTTTTTCGACTGTCAACCCTTTGTACATGACATAGCAGGTATCAGTGAATTTAGCCAACGTTTGAAGGTTGTGAGAAATGATAATAGCCGATTTTTGAAATTTATCGAGGAGTCGTTTCATAAAGACCAACGTTTCCACTTGAAGCTTGGCATCAAGGCCGGTAGTTGGCTCATCGGCGATTATTATCTCCGCCTGACTGCTCAGGGTAACTGCCATCACCGCCCGCTGAGCCTGGCCACCGGAAAGCTGATGCGGATATTGCTCGGCAACGCGCTGAGCCTCGCCTGCCTTAAAACCGCAATCTGTCAACCACTCGATGGCCCGCNGGTAATCCTTGCCTTCACCGGCCATCTGGAGCGATTCATAAATCTGGTCTTTTATTTTAAGAAACGGATTTAAGCTTGATTTTGCTCTCTGGAAAATAATACTGATTGTCCTGCCCCGGTATTTTTTCATTCGGGAATTCAGACGTTTCTGCCAGGTAAAATATTCGTGGTGATCGTATCCGTTGCCGGAAATCCAGGGGCCGTCATGCCAGACGTTTTCATGATCTTTAAAATTAATCCATAATTCACCGTTAGTTACTCCAGGCAGAAACGGGATTAAACCCAAAATCGAGCTTATCGTTAGAGTTTTACCGCTTCCCGATTCACCAACCAGGCCAACGGCCGTCTTGGNNGGAAGCTCAAGCTCGGAGTGTTTGATAAGAGTCTTAAATCCCCGCTCGGTTTCAATTCCCATGCGCAGATTGGTGAGGCTTATTAGTGAGCTTGAACTCATGATTTCTCCCCGAGGCGCCTGGAGAGCAGCGTAAANAGCATGACTGTAAAAATCAAAGCGGCCAGCGGCGCTAAAAACTTAAGGGGGTTATTGGCGAAAAGGCCGCCGCTGCCGGAACCATTAAATAATCCAAAGATAAAACCCGAAAAGCCGGAAAGTTCATGGTTTAGAATATTTCCCCAACTTTGCCANGATGGCCCCATCGAGCCAAGCAGGATAAAAGACAGAGTTGCCTCGCTTAATATGGCATATCCGAACATATAGGCTAACTCGGAAAAGATCGATTTACGGGCATTATACCAAATGATATGTCGGCCCACCACGTTGGCGGGGGAGAGGCCGAGAGCGATAGCGGCATCGTAGAAATCCTCGCGCCGGTAATAAGAAATCTTNTAGCGAAGAATTTCGGCTAAACGTGGAGCGCTTAATATGCCCAAGAGTGCCATGAGCAGGAAAGGCCGGTAACTATCTATTACGATAAAAGCCAGAAAGAGAGCGAAAAATTTTGGAATCGAACTTAAGCTGCTGGAAATGCCTCCAATTATCCCGGCGCTGGCTTTTTCCTCAAAACCTATGCATAAGCCCAGGCCCATGCCGAAAATCAAAAACATAATTGTGGCCAGAAAGCCGCTGACAAAACTGGTTCGAAAACCTGAGAGAACATTACCGAGCACATCGCTGCCAAGATCATCCAGNCCCAGAGGGTGCCGCAAACTGGGGGCTTTTTCGGCAGCTTGCGGNAGCGAGAAGTTTCCCTGAGGAGTNGATTGGGCAAACATCGGCCANATAAAAGCTATNGCTACCACAGCCAAATAAAGGATTAGAGGGATATAACCTAATATCCTCGATATTTTCNTGTTATCATTCAAAGCGCGACTGCCTCATCTTTGACGGGGGTCGATTACAGAATGAATGACGGTGAAAATAGAACTCCAGGCGGTTAGAAAAAGCGAAGCCAGAAATGTCAGCCCCAAAATTGCGTTCAGATCTCTGGTCTCATAAAACATTTTCAAAAAACCGTAAATGCCGTTAATATTAAAATATAGCTCGAGAATAATAATACCGGAAATCATGGCCGGAAGGCGTGAGGCAATAAACGAGACAACCCTCCAGCTGATTTCAGGTAGAAGGTTTCTAACGAAGCTTCTGCCTTGACCCATTACCGCAACGGCATAATCGGACTTGAGAACGGCATTTATCTCATCTAAAAGGTTATCCCTGAAATCGTTCAGGTTATTGTCGCAAGTGCTCAAAATCAGGGCCGGCATGGCTAACGAGGCAATGGCTTTTCCCTTGATAAGAACGGCCACCAAAATTGCTCCCATCAAGATCGGCCAGCTGGATACAAAGCGAAGTATAACTGATCCGCCCCGGATGAAAATATTATAAGGATTATTCCAGGTTAGATAAGCCCAGGCGATACTGAAAACTGTGGCAATAATAATAGCCGTCAGGGCGATTAGGCCGGTTTTCTCAAGCGCTTGGAATAGATATGGAAGCAGGCTCTGGCCGCTGGTGGTCCATTCCCCGGCCAGGCCGAAATCAAACGACGTGTAAACTCGACGCAGCCATTCGGCAATCCCCGGACCTTCGTAGGCGCGAACGATTTCACCGCCCACGAGCTGAAAGGCCAACCACACGATCAAAGTGACCAACGCGGGCACAGCCAGGGTTTTGAGAATCGCCTGAAGAGCCTTTCTTGCAATAGGAGGCATTATACAACGTTACAATTTACTCGGTCTTTTCGTTCCACCTGTCGATTGTGCTGAAAAAGTAAAACGGGTGAATATTCACATGCTGCAATTCGCTTCGGCAATATGCGTATTTATTCAGATTCCAGAGAAACATTGCCGGCGGATCGTCGTGTAGAATTTTATGGATAGCCAGCCCCAGCGCCCTTTGTTTCTGAGGAACGGGGGTTAAAATTAGATCGCGGAATGCTTTGTTGGCATTGACATTTGAATACTGCCCGAAATTCTGTCCACCGGGACGGGTTATGGCGTCCGCGGAGAAGAACGGCTCAATATTGAACGAATCATCAAGAGTGATCTTAAGATAAATCAGTTGAAAGGTCCCACTTTGCAGGGCACGGAGGTAACCCTCGGAAGATCTATATTCAATGCTGGAATTTATCCCGGCGCTGATAAAATACTTGTTGATCGATTCCAACGCTTTGTGCAGATTTTCCTCGTCACCAGCGGTGGTAATATAGGTAATGAGATTTACGGTCCACTGTTTGCCCGTGTCCTTTCTGATTACCTTGCCGTCTTTGAAGGTGAGCAGACCGGATTTCTCAAAAAGATCGTAGGCTTCGTTAGTGTTGTAATCCCAGGCCGGAACAGTGTAATTATAGAAATAGCTTGTCACAGGATAAGGCCCGGTGAGAACAGTAGCTGAATCCTGCATATAAATTGTCACGGCGATCTCATTTCTCGAAATTAGATTCTGCATCCCCTGCCGCACGAAGATGTTATTTAAGATCGGGTCCTTCATGTTAAAGAGAATCATCGGAACGCTATTCGTGCTGACCGGGATGGAACGGATGCGCGGTGTAGTGCTCAACTCGGTGTTGTATTCCATATCGGGAAGGACATGGACTATGCCGCCCTGGAGAATATTAACCGGCCAGATAGCTTTACTTGTCCAATAGGTCATTTTTAGACGATCAAAATAAGGCCTGCCCGGGGCAATGGTACCATAGTTTTGATTCCGCTGCAGGGCATACGAGTTGGAACCGATCGATATATCCTTAAGCTGAAACGGGCCTGAGCCCATTGGCATTTCGGAGTAGGCGCTCANGGATTTGGCGTCGGCGAGTTTTCGCTTTGGCAAAATGAACAGGTTTGTCAGAAGCCTTTCNGGAAACTGAAGCTTTCGCGAAAATTTAAAAACGATACTGTTCGGCGCTTCCCCCGGTTTGACCTCCTTGATAAGCTCCAGGCCATAGCGGTTATCCTTAACGCCGGGTATCGCTTTTTTTATATTGAAAGTGAAAATGACATCGTCGACCGTAACCGGAGTAGAATCAGGCCAGAGGAGGTTGCTCTTCAGTATTACCACCGCCCCGGTGCTATCGGCAAGCAGAGTGGGCATCCCCTGGGCCATCTGCGGCTCGGGTTCAGCGCGTTCGTTCCAGCCATAAAGAGCATCGAACATTATCTCATCCATCCTGATGACGCGCATATCATCGAGATCCAACGGAGCTAAGTTACGTTTCGGCTTGTTTAGCTCNTAATAGACCATCTCCGATCCGAACTGGGCTATNGCAATGGGAGCGGCGATGGCAGCGAGCGCCAGCACGGCGATTATTCTTGTTAATCGTAAGTTAGATTTCATGGGTAACCTCAAAAGTATTTGCAAATATGATTGTAACTTTGCGCCATTTCATATAATCCGATCANATGCGGATAGTGCTGACTGAGATTAAAGATCAATTGCGAGACAAGGCCAAGCTGCGAACCCTCATATAGCCCAGCCCGGGCGTAGATCGCCAGCCATTCAGGGGAGTTATTGCTAACCGATAAATCCGAAACGCCGAAATTCCCCATCTGCCTGAATGCCTCGACTTGCCCCAACTGTTTGGTTAGAGCTAATGAGAGCAGAACACGGCTCTCCCATATCATATGCAACCGCGAAGTATCCATCTCGGCCATGAGAAATTGGGTGAGCCCGGCCCGATTCGCTTCGGTGGAGTGGTAGATAGCATATTGAAGATAGGCGGCACGGGATATTGGAAATCTCAAACCCGCCATTTGACTGGCAGGATCGAGTAGGCTGCTTTGGGCTAATTTAAGAGATGCGAGAAGCTCTGCCCGAGGGTCCTGGGCATTTTCCTGAGAGTTCGCCGCCAGAAAATCACTACTTATATTTCCCAGACCCCTGGTATAAGCGAGCGCCTTTAAGGCATTAATATCTGCTGTAGATTCTTCGCTATGGATTTCGGCGAAAAGCGAAATTAAAAGCAGATTATCGATTTGCTTCCTGACATAGAGGCCCAATGGCAAATATATTTTTTCGGTGAGAATCGTATCGGCCGTTTGGATTTTATCTATAAATGAGGGATCGGGAAACGATCTGGAGTAAGGAGGAT
>JGI20214J51088_10002873_pt1 | contig 11405 bp, 13 predicted proteins | sample WetSurMetagenome_FD_51088 | JGI IMG/M metagenome (IMG submission 51088)
CGTCTGAATTTCCCATATGAAATCAAATGGCCCGATTATAGAAAACAGTTGCTCGATCTCGGCGTGAAAGAACCTTCGTCGGCAGAAACGTCGTCATATTGCTCTTTTGGCAACTCAACAGATGTGCCGTAATCAAAAACGCATGGATGACCGATCCGGTTGAATTGGGAAGGGCGACATGCGTTTCAACCATTCATCCTCATGCTTGCTATTGTGCGAAACACCATCCTTGGCCGACGGACCCGATATACTCTCTCCCAATGAGTGACGTTAATGATCGGAAGATTAGCACAAGGAGGCGGAGTCATGCCGTACAAAACGATCGCCGAATTGCCGGAACCGGTGAAAAAAAGCCTGCCGGACCACGCCAAGGAAATCTACAGGGAAGCCTTCAACCATGCCTGGGATGAATATTCAGACCCCGGGAAAAGGAGAAAAGGCACATCGCAGGAGGAGACGGCCCACCGGGTCGCCTGGGCGGCCGTCAAGAAGATTTACGAGAAGAGCGGGGACCGCTGGGTGAAGAAAGCCTGAAGGCTAGGAAGGGATAAGGCTGTCGAGCTTCGCTCCGGCTTGAGGCCGACTCAAAGATCCCCGTTTTCAGAACCGGAATCTGTCTTCGAGGGGAAAAGCGGGGTCAGTCTCGCTTATCGTTTCCGCAGATAATTGCCTGAGGGTCTTCATCCTTCCTGCCTGATGTCTTTTTCTCGTCTTTCCGTGCTATAATCACTCAAAGGAAGGGGCAGGTACCACTCGACCTGCGCCCTTTGCTTGCACATGCCGTAAGCCGAAGGAAAACCATGAAATTCGACGACTATCGCATTGCTTCTGAGATAAAGCAGAATTTGGCGGCAATGGGCCTCAGGCGCCCGACCGATATCCAGTTCAAATCCATTCCGCCCATCCTGAACGGGGAGGATGTCCTGGCCATTGCACAGACCGGCACCGGCAAAACAGCCGCCTTTGCGATTCCGATCGTGCACATGCTGCATGAGCAAAAAAAATCACGCCGATCGGAGGGCATAAAATGCGTGGTGATGGAGCCCACCCGCGAACTCGCCCTGCAAATCACGGAAGTGTTCGACTCCATCGGCAAACACACCAAGGTAAAAACCCTTTGCGTGTTCGGCGGGGTGGAGCAGGATCCGCAAATTGCGCGGCTGGAAAAAGGCATCGATATCCTCGTTGCCACACCCGGCCGGATGTTCGACCTCGTGAGCCAGGGCCACATTCACCTCAGCCGGGTGCAGATGCTGGTGCTCGACGAGGCCGATCACATGCTCGCCCTGGGGTTCATCAAGGATATCCAGGACCTGATCCGCTTTCTCCCCCGCAGTCGCCAGACCCTGTTTTTTTCCGCCACGATCAATGAAAAGATCAAGAAACTGGCCTATTCCCTGGTCAAAAACCCGATTCGCATCCAGATCGCGCCCGATGACCCGGTCGCAAAAAATATCGTTCACTCCGTCGCCTTTATTGGAATGGATGACAAGCGATTTTTCCTTGCCCGCTTGATCGAGGAAAATCCCGACAGCAAGATCCTGATATTTGTCCGCACCAAGGTCCGGGCCGAACGCGTCAGCAAAGCCCTCGAACGCGCCGGAATCAACAGCATCACCATTCACGGCGGTAAAGACCAGCACGAGCGCCTGGACGTGATGAAACAATTCCGCGAAGGAACCGTGAAAATCCTGATTGCCACCGACGTGAGCGCCCGGGGCATCGATATCCCCGACGTGGACCAAGTGGTGAATTACGACCTCCCCGAGGCGGCCGAAAACTACGTCCACCGAGTGGGACGCACCGGCCGCGCCGACAAAAAAGGCATTGCTGTCTCTTTCTGCAGTCCGGAAGAAAAACCAATTCTTGATGAAATCGAGAGTTTTCTGGGTAAACCTGTTACGGTGCTTGCCATCGGCAAAAACAAATACAAGGAAACCCTGATCACCCACACTGACCAGCCTGATAAATGGAAAGCGATGATGGACGAGATTGAGATGGCAGAAAAGTGGGCAAAGGAAAAGAAGAAAAAGAAAGGATAGGCACCAACCCGCCCTCATATCTTACCTTAGGCTATATAAGAAATCCCGAAGATCCTAATCATAATTTGCCCGAGCGACGAAGACGTTCTAGTATTCTAAAATAGCGGGAAGAGAAGTGCCGTTCGCAGGAGTAGGTAACAACAGATGAAAGGAGGAGACCCATGAAAAAAAACGCAGTTGCGCACTTTGAGATCTACGCCGATGACCCTGACAAGCTGGGGCAGTTCTACACGAGCCTGTTTGACTGGACCATCGAGCACATGCCGGACATGGACTACCGGTGGGTCAAGACCGTTGAAACCGATGCGAAGGGCATGCCGTCACAGCCGGGCGGCATCAACGGCGGCATCTTGAAGCGTCCCGNCGGTTACGAGGGACGCGCCTGGATCAACTATGTCAACGTCGAATCCCTGGAAGCATCGATCGATCGCGCAAAAATACTGGGGGCGACGGTGATGAAAGGGAAAGCGCCAGTGCCCGGGATGGGCTGGTTTGCCATGCTGATCGATCCGCAGGGGAACCCCTTTGCAATCTGGCAGACAGATCCAAAGGCAAAGTAAGAATGATCTCAATCAAGNAGATTGTTATGCGTTTCATGATGCTGATGATACCCAAGGGCTACGAAAAAGCGAAGCCCGGAACCATGCCCGACGCCCAAGCGGTTGAGGCCATGATGAGGTACAATGAATCCCTTCAGAAAGCGGGTGTGCTCCTTGCCCTGGATGGCCTGCATCCGCCTTCGATGGGCGCCCGCATCACCTTCGCGAGCGGTAAGCCCACCGTCACGCAGGGCCCGTTTCCCGATGTCAAAGAAGTGCTTGGCGGCTACTGGATGATCAGCGTGAAGTCAAAAGAGGAGGCAATCGAGTGNGCCTCCCGTTGCCCCGCATCTGACAACGAGATCATTGAAATCCGCCAAGTGCAGGAGTTCGAGGATTTCCCCGAAGACGTTCGAAAGGCGGCAGCCGGATACCGGGAGATGAGGGCGAAGTCCACACAGGGCGCGGGAACGCACAAGTAGCTCGGGGAGCACGAAATGTAAGAATCTCATCCACGGAGTATGACAGTATGCAAAAAATCACACCCTTCCTGTGGTTCGACAGCCAGGCCGAAGAGGCAGTGGGCTTTTACACTTCGATTTTCAAGGATTCCAAAATTTTGAGCGTTTCCCGTTATGGAGAAGAAGGGGCGGAAGCCTCGGGAAGACCAAAGGGNACGGTCATGACCATCGCATTCAAGCTATCGGGGCAGGAGTTTGTCGCCCTGAACGGCGGGCCCATTTTCAAATTCACCGAGGCAATATCGCTCGTGGTCAATTGCGAGTCGCAGGACGAAATAGACTATTACTGGGATAAACTGTCCCGAGACGGAGACCCGAAGGCGCAGCAGTGCGGCTGGCTGAAAGACAAATACGGTCTCTCCTGGCAGATCGTACCCACGGTGTTGGTCAAGCTGATGAATGACCCGGATCCTGAAAAGTCGCGAAGGGCCGTGAAAGCAATGCTTCAGATGAAGAAAATTGACATAGAAACCTTGAAACAGGCGGCTGCNGGAAAGGGTGCGAAATCCGGCAAATAATCCGCGCAAGCCTCTCCCGAGCAAAATCGATCATCATCCAGGCCTCGTCAGGAAATAGAAAATGTGGTACGTTCACTCCGCACACAATAAAAATGGGATGATGACATACGGATCATTCAAAGCCCGACCCCGTTGCAGACTCTCCCTTGTCCCGAATCGAGTTCACGGAGCCCTTCGAACGGGCGCTGCGGCTCATGGAGGAGTCGCATCGGCATGTCTTCGTCACCGGCCGTGCCGGCACCGGGAAGTCCACACTGCTGAGCTACTTCAAGACAAGCACCGCCAAGCGGGTGGCCGTGTTGGCCCCGACAGGAGTGGCGGCCCTCAACGTCGGCGGCCAGACGATCCACTCCTTCTTCAGGTTCAAGCCCGACGTCACGCCCGAATCGGCTCGCAAGCGCATCCGGGGCGCAGACACCAACATCTATCGAAAGCTTGACACCATCGTGATTGACGAGGTTTCCATGGTCCGGGCAGACCTGCTGGACTGCGTGGATGCCTTTCTGCGTCTCAACGGCCCCGAGCCCGACTCGCCCTTTGGCGGCCTGCAGATGATCTTCATCGGCGATCTCTACCAGCTTCCCCCCGTGGTCACCTCGGCCGAGAAAATGCTGTTCAAGACCCTCTATCTCAGCCCCTACTTCTTCAGCGCGCGCGCCTTCCAGGGGCTGGAGATGGAATTCGTCGAGTTGGAAAAGATCTACCGCCAGCAGGACGGCCGATTCATCCACCTGCTCAACGCCATCCGCAACCGCACGGTCACGGAGGAAGACCTGGAGCTTCTCAATTCGCGCTACGACCCCGGCTTCGAACCGCCCGCCGACGAATACTATATCCACCTGACCAGCACGAACGACCTGGCCAACCGCTACAACGAGGAGCAGTTGAAGAAGCTCAAAGGCAGGACGTGGACGTCGTCGGGAATCCTCGAGGGCGAATTCGGGAAGGAATATCTCCCNACGGCCGTTGCGCTGAAACTCAAGAAGGGNGCCCAGGTCATGATGCTGAACAATGACTTTGGCAACCGCTGGGTGAACGGGACCATCGGGAAGGTCTCAGGCTTTACCAAGGACCCGGAGGGCAGCCCCATCGTAAAAGTCCGGCTCAACGACGGGCAGCAGGTCGAGGTCGCGCCTTACACATGGGAGATCTTCCGATTCTTCCTGAAGGACGGGAACCTGAACTCGGAAGCGGTGGGCATGTTCACCCAGTTCCCGCTGAGGCTCGCCTTCGCCGTGACCATCCACAAGAGCCAGGGAAAGACCTTCGAGCGGGTGATCATCGACGTGGGCAACGGAACATTCGCCCCGGGCCAGATGTACGTGGCCCTTTCCCGTTGCACGAGCCTGGAGGGCATCGTCCTTCGCAAGGCCCTGCAAAAAAGGCACATCCTTCTGGACTGGGCCGTGGTCCGTTACCTGACCCGCAGCCAGTACGACCAGGCCGCCAGGTCACTTTCCCGTGACGATAAATTCCGTATCCTGGAAGAAGCGATCCGGGAAGAAAGCCTCCTGCAGATGGTCTACCTGAAAGGATCCGACGAAAGGAGCCAGAGGATTGTAAAGCCCCTGCGCCTGGGCGAGATGGAATATGCCGGGCGACCATTCCCGGGACTCGAGGCCTGGTGCATGACCAGACGGGGCAGGCGGGTATTCAATGTCGACAGGATCCTGAGCCTTCAACCGGTCGGCGAAAGCATTCCGGCGTCGGTGAAAAAGAGATAAGATATTTTCGGTATGTCGAAGCGATCATGATTTCCCTACAAAAATGTCGAAATAGGATGGATCCACCTACCCCCCCGTCCGGCTTCTTTTACGGATTCTCATGTATTCATAAACACTTAAGACAATATTTTTCCCATGCACATTCCTGGTAATCTTCTTGCAGGTTTAAACTCTACAGCACCTACCAATATCACATGGCCGTTCCTGGAACGGAACAGAGACAATCTGTTACCCCTTCGTGCTCATTCGGTTATTCTGACAAGAATCCAGGAAAATTACAGATCGGAAAGGTCCGCCATCGGGACGATCCCGGCGATGACATATGATCATTATCTCAATTTTGTGCATGATTTTGATAACATCAACGATTCTCTATTCGCTCTGCCGTATCGCATCGAAAACTTGCCTTGATGTGTGCAGCAAATCTCTCGTATTTGCCGGCACGGCCGAAGCCCAGCGTTTCGAAAATCTCCTGTCAGAAGGCGATGCCGAAAGTATCTACAGGATATTGAAGGCGCTTCAGCAGAGAAGAGAAATCGATATCACCGAATCCGAAACAGAAATTTTCATCTGTGATCATCGATCCGATTCCGCAGGTCATTTTCGGAATATCTTTCGTGACTTGATTGCTTCAGATTATGATCCCATAGAAGACCTGCGGCATCTTAGCGTAATGTCCCGCTTCCATCCCGACTTGCGGCTTGTCGACGCCGAAAAAAGGATTCCCGTCAGCGGGTTCATGCCTGTCCCTGTCGATAATCTCGAGAATGTCGCAGACGATCTTTTTGCGTCGGAGTACGATATCAGCGAATTGCTGGAGAATCTAAGATTGAAGCCCGGGGAAGAATCGGGGTCAGGCATCGCATTTCGCCGTTTCAAGGCCCTGAACTGCGCCTGACCTCACGGGCACTGCCTGAACCGGCAATCGTAAATAGTGATACAGGTAAAAGGCAGGGCCGACATGACCCTGCCTTTTACCTGTAATGAACCGTTTTTCAGGTCCTTGTCATCGAGGGGCTTTGCCGCTGCTCCGCCAGCCGATGAACCCGCTCACGGGGACAATCAGTGCAAGAAGCATAAAACTTCCGGTCAATTTGAAACTCAGCGTCATTTTCCCCATGCGAATAAACTCCCTGTGTGAGCTTCTGAAATATTCTGCTGTTGGTTATTGGGCCGGCATTTCTGAACTACCGATTCATTCCTCCTTGGATTCATAAGCCTGAGGCCATCGCAGACTTGGAGAGAATCCGCGATGTCTGACTTTCAGCGTCTGGGCAGATCATTGCCCATGGTCCTTCATCATTACTACCTGTTGCGTCATATCGGTCCTTACGTGATATAATCTAATATGTGCCCCTGACTTCGCAGAGAGGTGAAAAAATGAAGTACGTGCGCTTTTCCTGTATTCGCCGTCGTTTCGGCATGCTGGTTCCGGGCATCAGCGTCCTGCTGTCCCTGTTTATGTTGGCCGGTTGCTATGTTTACGGTCCGCCGCCTGGACCATACCCGTACTACTACGGGCCGAGCACCTACGATCGTTCCTGGAACGCTGCACTGGATGCGATGCGGGACACGGGTGTCGGCATTGTATCGACCGATTATAACGGCGGCATCATACAGGGAACCCGGAATGGCGTCGATGCCACTGTCAGGATCCAGGGGCAGGCCGACGGGCGCGTCAAGGTGGAGTTCCATGCGAGTGGACCCTCCGGGCAGGATCCCACCCTGGCCGACCAGATATACCGCGCCTATGAACGGAGAATGGGGCGATAAAGAGAGACCCGGAGTCACGGGATGAAGCCATGAAGACACGGCTGCCCGATAACGTTATCGAGACGGCGGAGTTGCGGGATCGCGTTGCCGTATTCCGGGACCGCGAGCACGCAGGCGAAATCATGGCGGCGATGCTGAATCGCTATGCGGGTGCGCGGGCGATCCTCTTCGCCGTGCCGTCCGGGGGCGTCCCCGTCGCAGCCGTCATGGCCGAGAGACTCCGCCTTCGCCTGGAAGTAGCCGTCGTGAGCAAGATCACGCTGCCCTGGAACACCGAGGCCGGCTACGGTGCAGTGGCATTTGACGGAAGCGTCCTTCTGAACAGGGGCATCCTTTCCCGGACCGGGCTGTCAAAAGAACAGATCGAGGAGAGTCAGCGGGAAACGCTGGAGAAAGTCGAGAGGCGGCTTCGGGAATTCCGCGGTGACAGGCCCCTGCCGGATCTGGAGACGACGACAGCCATCCTGATCGACGACGGGCTCGCCTCGGGATTCACGATGCTGGCGGCAATCGGCGCCCTGCGCGCAATCGGGGGGCAGGATGTCATCGTCGCAGTGCCCACGGCAAGCGAAACGGCCGTTGAACTCGTGGCCCCCGCGGCGGAGTCCCTGTACTGCGCCAATTTCCGCAGCGGCGCGAGTTTCGCCGTTGCCTCCGCCTACAAACACTGGGAGGATGTGGAAGAGCAGGACGCAGTAAAATTGTTCAGGCTTCATCTGACATAAAAAAAGCTCCCCCGGTACCGGGGGAGCTTTTATCGGCAAAATGAAGCTCAGGTCTTACAGCTTGCGAACATTCGCTGCGGCCGGACCCTTGGGGCCTGCGACAACATCGAAGCTCACCCGATCACCCTCGGCTAATGATTTGAAACCTTCTGCCTGGATGGCGGAATGATGGACGAAAACGTCCTTGCCACCGTCCTCTTCGATAAAGCCAAAACCCTTTGAATCATTGAACCACTTTACTTTTCCTTCAGACATCTTAACTACTCCTTGTATTGGGCTCCTCCAGGGAACCATTAAATTATGCCGAACAATCGGCTGGGAATCTATTTGTGCACACAAAAAAACCGCACTTGCCATTTATCGGTTTGTGCGGTCGACTTTTCTGTACTTTGTTGGTGACAAAAACGTGCTGCACATCAATTGAAGGATATAATAAAGGATACTTTATGGAAATGCAAGGTATTTTTTTGTCCGGACTTGGACCCGGGGATGGCGTGCAGCGGCAACTTCTCCTGTACAAAAGCGGGCGTTGCCGGTAGGTAGAGGGCAGAAAGTTCTCCGGTTCCTTGACAGGTCGGGGATCGATCAAACGACGTCGCAGCGAGAGGGTATGGCACTTATCTGGGTCAATGAGGTTTCGATCAGCTTCGGGGGGCCGCGGCTTCTCGATGGTGCTACGCTCCAGATCGAAGCGGGCGAGCGGATCGGGCTCCTGGGCCGTAACGGTTCGGGCAAGTCCACCCTCATGAAACTGCTGACTGGCGATATCACACCCGATTCCGGCGAAATCGTTCGAAGCGGCGAGGTCCGGATCGCGATGCTGCCCCAGGAGGTTCCCAACGACCTGCCGGGGACGATTTATGATGTCGTGGCCTCCGGCGGCCGGGAACACCTGGATCTGCTCCGTGAATACCACGATCTCACCGTGCAGATGTCCCGAAGCGGCGATGAGGGCCTGCTGAAAAAGCTCGAGCAGGTTCAGCACCGGCTGGAGACCTCCGGCGCATGGCATTACCATCAGCGGGTGGAAACAATGATCGCCCGGACGGAGTTGGATGAGAATGCCGAGTTCCGGTTTCTGTCGGCGGGCATGAAGCGCCGGGTCTTTCTGGCCAAGGCCCTGGTGAGCGACCCGGACCTGCTCCTCCTGGACGAGCCGACAAACCACCTGGACATCAACGCCATCCTGTGGCTCGAGGATTTCCTCCTGAAGTTCGACAAGACTCTCATGCTCGTGACCCACGATCGGGCGTTTCTCCAGCGACTGGCGACGCGCATCGTGGAGATCGACCGGGGTCGCCTGATATCATTCCCCTGCGATTACGGCACATACCTCGAACGCCGCCAGGCCATGCTCGATGCACAAGAGAAGCAGTGGCAGGAATTCGACAAAAAACTGGCCCGGGAGGAGACATGGGTCCGACAGGGAATCAAGGCCCGTCGCACGCGCAACGAGGGCCGTGTGCGCGCGCTGGTGAAGATGCGCCAGGAGCGGGCGCACAGGCAGGAGCAGACGGGCAATGTCCGTCTGACGATCCAGGAGGCGGAACGCAGCGGTCGATTGGTTGCGGAAGCACAAGAGATTCACTTCGCTTTCGGTGACAACAGGATCGTGGAAGGGTTCTCCACCACGATCATCCGCGGCGACAAGGTGGGCATCATCGGGCCCAACGGCTCCGGCAAGACGACACTCCTCAAGATCCTGCTCGGCGAACTGGAACCGCAACAGGGCAAGGTCCGCCTGGGGCTCGGGATCCAGGTCGCCTACTTCGACCAGCTCCGCACTCAACTCGACGAGAACAGGACCTTGAAGGATAACATTGCCGACGGCAACGACATGATCGTCGTGGGCGGAGTTTCGCGGCATGTCATGGGCTATCTCCAGGACTTCCTCTTCCCGCCTGACCGGATCCTNTCGCCGGTCAGCTCCCTGTCGGGCGGTGANCGCAACCGCCTCCTTCTGGCGAAACTCTTCATTCTCCCCTCCAANGTCCTGGTCCTGGATGAGCCGACCAACGATCTCGATACGGAGACGCTCGANCTCCTCGAAGACCGGCTCCTGGAATACNGCGGCACGATCCTCATGGTCAGTCATGACCGCACGTTCCTCAACAACGTGGTGAGCTCGACGATTGTCTTCGAAGGCAAGGGGCGGCTGCAGGAATACGTGGGCGGCTACGACGACTGGCTGCGGCAGCGGGCGGTGCAGGATGAGCCATCAAATGCATCACCGAGAGAGCCGAAGCAAAAAAAGGAAAAACCCCCGAAAGAAAAGCTGAAGCTGTCTTACAAGGAGACAAGGGAGCTGCAGGAGCTGCCGCTGAAAATCGACGCCCTGGAGCAGGAGAAAGAGCGCCTGCTGGAGACCCTGAATTCCCCTGCATTCTATGCCAGCAGGGACACGGAGGAGATAACCAGGGCCAGTAATCGGCTGAAGGCCCTGGAAGGGGAACTCGATGGGGCCTATGGGCGTTGGGATGAGCTGGAGAGTCTCGCCGCAAAAACAGCGGGAATCCTCAATTAAAGGGGGGCAGCTTCTTTCTATATATGTTCCAGATGGGTTCAAATTCCGCCTTTATCGTGTGGTTGGCCTTTATTTGTTTAAATGTATGCGAAGTAACGTAGTTTATGTATACTCCATCAATATTCACCCGGCCGATTCGATAACCAATTTGGGGCCTGATGACAAATGTCCTGCTGGAACCGTTCCTGACGGTGATGTTTCCAGAAGGTGAGATTGAACCGTTGGGCCCGGCCGACGCATTGATCGCGTAGCTGTCTTTACCATTCGGCGCCGTCGCAGGTGAAAAGACATTGCCGACGGGCCCTGGTGTATCATATCGGAGCTCATTCGACATGCCGCTCTCTTCACCGCCGGTACCATATGCCGTCGCAGCAAAATAATAGCTCTTTCCCGCGTCGAGACTCGAAATCGCGAGACTCGTACAGTTACCCGCATCGACCATCATGGAATAGCTGCCGCTGGCCGTGCCATAGTAAATTTTATAGCCTGCCAGATTCGTCGCCGGACTGGAATCCCAGGCTAACGTAACACTGGCTCCGTGTACGTGCTGAACACTCAATGGAATGAAAAGCAGGAAGAGCGAGGAGAGGATTCCAATGAGGAAACAGGCACGCGGCGTGCTGATTGAGAAGCGATGCATGAATACAACACCTCCCAAAACAAGATCGGGAAAACCGAAGAATAAAGCGCAGAGAGAATTCAGCAGGTTATCAGATGTTCTCAGGGACCGATGGCGTTGGGGGCTGACTGTCTATAAAAAGCAATTAGTACGCCAAATCACTAAGTACTTGATTTCATAAAATTTTATCTATCGGAAATCGGGGTTATTGTAAATAAATTTTACAATAAATACGGGGCAAAAAGATCAGAATCAGATTACTATATGAAATAATTGAATTTTGTGCCAAACACGGGTTTGTAAGCATAACTGACAGATTGTCTCTTTTTTGCTGATTCAGCTCTTTCCGGCGGTGATCTCAGCCGCTCCTTAAAAGCTGCAGTGTCGAGCCGGGTTGACAGCGGGGAGCCATCAAATGAG
>JGI20214J51088_10002874_pt1 | contig 11405 bp, 3 predicted proteins | sample WetSurMetagenome_FD_51088 | JGI IMG/M metagenome (IMG submission 51088)
CCTTCTCAATTCCTGGGAAGGGGATAGGTAGAAAAATATTTATTCNNTCTTCAGNGAATTGGCNGGATTCATCACTGCTGCCTGGTAAGCTTTGTAACTTATTGTAATAAATGTAATTAAGATCGTAAGTAATGCGGCAAGTATAAGTACTGTTGCACCGATTTTAGACCTGTAGACATAATTTGTAAGCCAGTTGCTCATAAAATAATATGCAACCGGAATTGCAATCACTATCCCTATTGTTACGAGTATCAGAAAATCTTTTGCGATTAATCTGAGGATTATACTCTCGTTTGCACCAAATACTTTCCTTATGCCAATCTCTTTGGTCCGTTGTTCAACCATATATGAAGCTAATCCAAATAGTCCCAGACAGGCAATAAGTATCGCAAGGATAGTAAACATAGTAAATATCAATCCCCTTTTTTCATCAGCCTGGAATTGCCGGTTAAATCTTTCCGACAGGTAGGTATAACTGAACGGCTGATCGGGGTAGATTTCTTTCCATGCCTTCTCAATAAAGGCAATGGTAGACATGGTTTCGACTCCGGTTGTTTTAATGTAAATTACATTATTCAGCGGACGCCAGACAAGTAAAAGTGATTCGATGCCATTATACATTCCGGTCTGATGGTAATCTTTCATAACACCTATGACTCTCGCACGGATTGTATTTGCGTCACCTAATTCAACTTTCTTGCCGATTGGTTCTTTCCAGCTCATACGATTCACAAATGTCTCATTCACAACAACTCCGGTAAGCGTATCAGATGGCATATCCTTCTGAAAATCACGACCTGTGAGAATTTTTATTCCCATTGTTTCGATAAAATCGTGATCAACTACTGCAAAGTTTACTCCTTTCTGAGTCATTCCCTGATCTGTCTCCACATTGAAAATAACTTTTCCTGAACCTTCTCCGACAGCAGTATTGGTCGATGTAACATATTTTATATTCTGGTTCTCTAGCAGCATTTGTTTCAGAACAGGATATTTCCTGACCATTGCCTGATCATTCAGTTGAAGACCAACTACATTTGTCTGGTCAAATCCCTGATCCATTGTTTTCAGAAAATTAAGTTGCCTGAAAACAACAAGTGTGCAGATTATCATTATCACTGATACAGTAAACTGAATTACAACAAGTATTTTCCGGAACAGGCTTCCGGCTGATCCCTGGGTAATTTCGCCTTTCAGAACCGTAACAGGGCTGAAACGCGAAAGGAAAAAGGCAGGATAACTTCCGCCGAAAATACCTACTACCAGGATTATTCCGAGAAGGGTAAGCAACACGACAGGACTGTAGATTATATGAAGATCGAAGGATTTACCGGCCAGCTGGTTAAATTGTGGCAGAAGTGCAGCAAGCAGAACTAAACTGATAATAAGAGAAATTAAAGTAAAAACAATGGATTCGGACAGAAATTGCATAACCAATGGACCGCGACGTGATCCCACAACTTTTCGCAGACCTACCTCACGGGCTCGCCGGGTTGACCGGGCTGTCGCAAGGTTCATATAGTTCATGGCTGCAATGAGTACCAGGAATATTGCAACTATTGCAAATATGTAAACATAAGTAATACTGCCGGTTGGCTCAGGTTCCCCAGCGTTTGTCGAATAGAGATGTATCCTTGTGATTGGTTCAAGAATATAATTGATCTTTATCTTCATCGATTCAAATATAGTCTTCATGTAGGCATCATACATCCCCTGCATTTTTGTCTCAAAAGCCTTAACGTCGAAGTTTTCAGGAAACAGCAGATAAGTAAATATTCCAAAGTTTCCCCAGCTCCCCAGTTGTTTTGGCAGATTATTCCTGGCTGCGAGAGCGTCAAACCTGAAATGCGAGTTTGTCGGAACATCCTGAATTACACCTGTTACCTCAAAAGTGTTCGTGCCAGCAATAAGTGTTTTTCCTATAGGATCTATCTTCCCGAAATACCTGGTTGCAATTCTTTCCGTAAGTATGATTTTTTTGGGATCACGAAGCGCTGACTTTACTTCTCCTTTAAGAACCTTGTAAGTGAAAATATCGAAAAGTGTGGAATCGACATAAAAGAAATTCTCTTCATTAAACTCTTTATCCTCATATTTAAAAAGTAAACGTCCCATTGGTATAAACCTTACAAACGACTGTACCTCAGGATAATCTTTGACCACCTGTGGCCCAAAGGGAATCTGTGCAACATTCCATGTAAACTGGTCGTCAGGTTCCTGAATTTTGGATGAAACACGGTAAATACGGTCGGCCTTTTCATTATAGCGGTCGTAGCTGACTTCATCAGAAACATAAATTATAAGAAACAGGGCGCTGGAGATGCCTAATGTCAATCCCATAATATTCAGAATACTATAACCAAAGTGTTTGAATATATGCCTGAAAGCTGTTTTTAGGAGGTTTTTTAACATGTTATTGCTTTATGAAGGTTAGTTAAGTCATTAAAATTATAATTATAAATCCTATGTTTTGTTATTAATTAAGACATTAACAGAAGATTAACATTATGTATTATGTATTATATACGATATGCGATGTTTTATTTACATGCCCCGCACCCCGTACCTCGTACCGCGCACCCATTCTTACTTATCCAGCGTCACCCTAACCTGATCAAACCAGGCAACTCCTTGTCCGGGCATCTTCAGTATAAGATTTGTCTTAAANGAAGCCAGNGTATCTGNNGGAATTGTAACAAATGTTACATATCGTTTCCATTGTTNATCAGGTACAAATCTTGCTCTGCTGAAATCGCCCAGAGAAATCTCAACATATTGGTGCATCTCCTTTTTTTCATATAGACGCCCGTTTTCATTTTTTGTTGCAGAGAAAAAGCTTTGTTCCGGATCAGATTTTGCCCAGATTGAAATTGTATATGTAGATCCGGCTTTGACAACAAAAGGAAAAAACCTTATTGCCAGACTTTTATCTTCTTGTGGGGTGACAATCCTAAGGGAATGATTTCCATCATAGAATTCCCTGGAATCCAGAAAAAATGTTGCTCCTCTGTCACCTCCGGGTCTTGCGTAACAGGCTGAAGGTATCCCCGGACTTGAAACATCCTCAAAGCTTCCATCTTTTACAAGATTCGTATTTTGATCAGGGACTAATTGTTTTTCAGACTTCATATCAATGAGATAAACCTGCGATCCGAAAGGAGAAAGCTGATCTGTTATTATTCCGCTATTGACTGATAATGAACGATTTTCGAATGGCACCATGGCTTTCCCATTTATCAGTTTGCTTATCCTGATAACTGCATTGACAGGCTTGTTTATTCTGTTCACTGCCATTACAAGCAACTGCCCTTTGCGGATTCTTGAAGAGACTATTATATCGGGAGAGAAAGATGCAACAGGGATGGTCTCTTCATCAGACAGGAGCCATGGTGTCAACTCAGCTACTTCAGTTGCAATACGGCCGCACTCACCCCAGGTTGCTGCTGATTTTGGAAAATAGCTTGGACCCTGACGTACAAAGTATTGTATGCCTGTTGCCCCTTTAATAATTGCCTGCCATGTCATTGATCTTATCTCCTGCATTGTGGGTTCACGGCTCCATAATTCTCCTCCCCCGAATGCCTGTGGAACTATCCAAACAGGTCTCTTTCCATAAAATTCTTTTGTTAGCTGACCGGCAACTTCACCCGCCATTGTTACCGGAAAATCGGGAACGGGGTACGGATCAGCCATAACAATATCGAGAGCATTTATGTATTTCTTTGAAGAGATAAAGGGAACCATGAATACGATAGAAACCGGATGCCAGGGATCTGTTTCCTTTACCGTCCGGTAAATATTTTCAAGTTGTTCAGGTGAAATATTTCTGCCATTTGGTTCATCTGAGATATACCAGCCAAGCAATGCCGGATGATCCATAAATGATTTAATTTCAGCAATGAGTCTTACCTTTTTTTCTTCATCGCTTATATCTTCAATCTTAGAGCCAACTCCTCCTCCTCCGGAAACTGATAGCAGGTTATAATGAACTTTCATTCCCAGTTCTGCACAGCGGTCCATGTATGCTTTTCTTTCCCCGAGTGTTTCCGGAGCAATCTTCTGGTACGGGGAGATCATATTAAAACCCTTCACTGCCTCTTCCTCAGGCATGGTCGGATAAACAGGTGAATAACAGTAAAATCCGAAAGGGAAATACTGGCGTTTGTTAACAATCAGCCCTCCGGTGAGTCTGTCGGTTTTTACTTCATTTTTCTTATATGGAAGTATAATGAGATCTGTTCTGGCCTGGTAGTCAACTCCCTTCCATGACGTGTAATTGATTTTTGCCAGGACACTGTATTTTGAAGGTGTGAGGTTTAAAATGAATGGTATCCTTATAATACTTTTCCCGGGCAGGCCATTCCAGGAAGCGATAGTTCCTGTTCCTGTTATTAAAGTGACAGATAGATTTTTCCAGTGCAGATCATCAGGTATATGCAACAGGAACTCTCCGCCCTTTTCATTTGAATAGAAGTTTAACCTGGTGTTTATCTCAAAGGAAATTGAATCAACTTGCTGGCAGAATACTACCTGGGGTACAGTAAGTGAAAGAGGTAATATAAGCCAGATAATGAGTCTTCTAAGCATATCTGATACAGGAATAGAAAATATTAATAACTATCAGCCCTTATTCCTTTGATGCCTGAGGGCCTGTGGAGATTTAACATATGCCACATAGGCACGAAGAAGCAAAGGGTTGTAATGAAGTTTTTCTTACTGAACCGGTGATAAATGTAATTACTTTTGAGCTTGTTTATGTTTCTTTGTAATCACTTTTATTCTTTTGTCCTTGCATATTTTATTCGAAATCTATCTTATTGAATAAAATTGGGTAATTTTATGGCACCTGAGATTTGAAATGCATTTGAATACAGTGGCAGGTATAAAGCATATTAAATTATTGAATTATCATTTACTGTTTATGTATCTGATATTCTCATCCTGTTTTTGTTTTGTAAGCGTTAATCTGTACCCGCAACAGCAATATTCTAAATTTGAGCATCTTACAATAGATGATGGATTGTCGAGCAACAGGATACGGTGCATTTATAAAGACAGTAAAGATTACCTGTGGATGGGAACCGATATTGGCCTTGACAGGTATGATAGCTATCAGGTAAAGAAATACAGGTTCAGTGAAACCCAACCCGGAACTATCAGCAGTGATATTTTAACATGTATCTATGAAGACAGGGATAAAACTCTCTGGTTTGGTACCTACGATGGTTTGAACTTATATAATCGTTCGAAAGATAATTTCACTGTTTTTAAGAATGATCCCAATAATAAAAACAGTATAAACAGCAATTGTATTACCGGTATTGTTGAGGATAAGAAAGGGAACCTGTGGATAGTTACTGACGGAAGCTGCCTGAACAGATGGGATCCTTTAAATCAGAATTTTATCAGATATCCGTTTGATGTCCAGAAGCATGGCTTATCTGTTCGTCCATCAAGGATGGCAGCAGTCGATTCAAAAGGGAACATATGGGTTGGCTCTTTAAGCCCCGGGATAACCAGTTTTGATCCTGAAACAGGAGTCTTTTCAAAATTCAATGATCCTTCAATTGATTTTGGGGACTTTAGCTATAAAAGTATTTATATCGATAAAAACGACAAGATATGGATAGCTACAGATGGCACTGGCTTCTTTTCTTATGATCCAGCTGACAACAGGTTTGAGCATTTCGGGATGGAAGGGAAAGGAAAAGGCACTAATCTGAATTTTGTTCTTGATATTATTCCTGAAGATGACCGTTTTCTGTTGCTTGCAGTTGACCAGGGTGGTATAAACCGTTTCGACAAGGTATCCGGGACCTTTGATTACATTATGTATGAGAACTCAAATGATAACGGGCTTAATAACAACGGTATATGGTGTTTTCACAGAGACAGGGAAGGAGTTTTATGGATTGGAACATCAGGAGGAGGGATTAACTATTTCAACCCGGAAAAGGAAAGATTTAATTTATTTACTCACAACAGTAATAATCCCAAATCATTATCTTACAATTTCACAGGAAATTTTTTTGAAGATCATCAGGGCCTGATATGGATTGGTACAGATGGTGGTGGAATTAATGTTCTGGACCCTAAAACCGGGAAATTTGAGATTTTTATGCATGATNCGNCGAATCCTTTCAGTATAAGCGGAAATGTAATACGAGGTATTGCAGAAGATAAAGATCATAATATCTGGATCGGAACATGGGATGCCGGGCTAAATCGCTATGACAGAAAATCCGGGAAATTTTTCAGGTACATGCCTGATAAAAATAATCCATTGAGTATATCTGATAAGACGATCTGGAATATTTTTATTGATCACAGCAATANATTATGGATAAGCATTTATAATGTAGGNATCGACATATTTAAAATCGGCAAGGGTGTAACCAATCGGTACATCCCTGATCCTGAAAAGCCCGGATCAATAAGTGGAAACAATAGCTGGTTCTTTTATGAAGATAATGACAACAGGATGTGGATCTGTACTCAGAACGGACTTGACCTTTTTGACAGTAAATCAAATTCATTTAAGGTATTCAATTTCCCTGATAATAATCTTGGAGCTTTTTATAAAGATAAGTCAGGTTATCTGTGGGTAGGAAGTAATACGAAAGGATTATTCAAGTGTGATCAGAAAGGGAACATACTTAAAACCTACGATATTTCAAATGGTTTGCCGAATAACAGGATCCACGCAATTACTCAGGACAACAGAGGTGATATCTGGATTTCCACTAATTATGGTATTACAAGGCTGAATACCGATATTCAGAGGTTCAAAACCTATTCTAAGGCGGATGGATTGCAGGGGGATCAGTTTTATCAGCAGGCATTCCTTAAAACCCGCAGCGGAGAGTTGTATTTTGGCGGATATAGTGGTTTCAATTCTTTCAACCCCGACAGTCTGAAGGATAATAAATTTATTCCTCCGGTTTATATTACTGATTTACAGATTTTTAACAAACCCGTAACTTATGCTATTCCCGGAGCACAATTTCAGACTCATATCAGTGAAGCAGATGAGATCACTCTGAACTGGGATCAGTCGGTTTTTTCATTGTCGTTTGTTGCAATTAATTATACACATCCGAAGAAGAATCAGTACAAATATATTATGGAGGGTTTTGAAAGGGACTGGAATTTTACTGATGCGTCGCGACGTTATGTTTCTTATACCAACCTCGATCCCGGAGTTTATACTTTCAGAGTGCAGGCAACCAATAATGACGGTGTCTGGAATGATAAAGGCGTCTCTCTGAAGATCACTATTTTGCCTCCCTGGTGGAAAATGTTGTGGTTCCAGGTTACCAGTATCTCTGCAATAATATTATTAGTTGTTGCTATCTTCTTTTCAAGAGTGCGTCAGTTGAAAAGACAGAAAACGCGACTTGAAAACACAGTAGCATTAAAAACTGCTGAATTGAAAGAACTTAATGCCTCAAAAGATAAGTTTTTTTCCATCATTGCTCATGACCTTAANAACCCTTTCAGCACAATAATTGGTTTCAGTGAAATACTTACAGATGAAGCGAAGGATGGNGATAATGCCGCAATAAAGGAATATGCAGGAATGATAAACTTTTCCGCCGTTCAGACTCTGAAATTACTCGAGAATCTGCTTGAATGGGCAAATTCACAACGCGGAAAAATATTGTTCCAGCCTGTGCCACTTAATCTAAATGATCTTTTAAAAGAAGAATCTGCATCTCTAAATGATATGGCCCACAGGAAGAATATTGAGATAAAAAGTAATATTCCTGATACGCTTTTTATAGTTGCCGACAAAAATATGATCAAAACTATTTTGAGAAATCTGATATCAAATGCAATTAAGTTTACCAACAGAAACGGGAGAATAGAAGTAAATGCCCAGTTTGGCAATAAAGTTGTGGAAATTTCTGTAGTTGATAATGGTGTCGGAATGAACAAGGAAACAATATCTAAGTTGTTCAGGATTGATGAAACCATATTAACTCCGGGTACTGAAAATGAGAAGGGTACAGGTCTCGGACTATTTCTTTGTAAAGAATTCACAGAAAAGCATGGTGGAAGAATATGGGTTGAAAGTGAACCCGGCATGGGGAGTACATTTAAATTTATTCTTCCTCTCAGATAAACTATTCTGTTTAATATTTACCTACTTTTATACTTTTAAAAACTCAAACTTTGAAGAGTAGGTATTGCCCTTTATCTGTGATTTGTTTATTATTGGTTCTGTTAATATCAATGCCAGACGCTTATTCTCAGCCTGACCATCTTGAGTTTAAATATCTGACACCCGACGACGGACTGTCTTCTTCAATTGCATCTTGTATCATTCAGGATCAGGAAGGATTTATGTGGATTGGTACTCCTGATGGACTGAACCGGTATGATGGTTTTAAATTTAATATATACAGGAATGATCCGGGTGATTCAACCAGTATCACTGACAATGTTATAAGAGCACTTTTTGAGGACCATAATAAGAACTTACTTATAGGTACAGAGAATGGTCTTTGTCTGTATGACAGGAAGATGGACAGGTTTCTGAATTATGTCTTTGATAATTCTTCACCTTTAAAAGGAATAGCCTGTACTGTATCAGAAATAGCGGAGGATTCAACAGGAAATCTATGGCTCGCTACCAATGTGGGACTTATTTATTTTGATCGTATGAAGAATAAAATAGTCCAATATTCTCATGATATAAATATTCCGGGAAGTCTTAGTAATAACAATGTTGAAGCAGTTCTTTCAGATAGGAATGGCAGCGTATGGGCAGCTACCAGGGGTGGATTAAACCTTTTTCTTCCTGGGTCAGGAACATTTAAGCATTTTAACCTGGACGAGAATGGTAAAAGCCTGGAAAACACTGTTTTTATAGACAATGTTGAAGATCATGAAGGTAATCTCTGGTTTGGAAGTACTGAGGGACTCTACTGCCTTGAAAACCATTCCAGAACAAAAACTGATATCCTGATTCATTACCAGCATGATGCAAAAGATGAATCCTCTCTTTCCATTAATCTTGTAAGATCGCTTTTTGTTGATGATGCCGGAAATTTATGGATTGGAACTGATAATGGCGGGATAAATCTTTTCAACAGGGAAAAACATACTTTCTGGCATTATCGCAAAGATGAATACGATTCACAGAGTTTGAATAATGAAGCAATAGAATCAATTTATCAGGACAAATCAAAGAATTTGTGGTTTGGAACATATACCGGTGGTCTGAACATTGCCATGAGTAACATGGGTGCAATTATAAAATACCAGAATTTGCCCGGGGCATTGTCCAGTCTTAGCCATAATACTGTGACCGGTTTTCTGGAAGATAACAATGGTCAGATATGGGTTGGTACTGATGGAGGAGGATTGAATCTCTTTGAGTCACAAACCGGCCGTTTCACCCGTTTTAATATAAATAATTCAGGTTTGAGCAGTAATGCCATTCTTTGCATAACAGCAGATTCTAATAACCATGTATGGGTTGGCACATGGGCCGGGGGCCTGGTTCATTTCAACCCCGATAATAATTCCTTCACTTTTCTTAATACTAAAAACAGCGGAATTCAGGATAACAGTATTTTTGCCATTGCAGAAGGTTACAATAATGATCTCTGGCTGGGTAGTTTTGAAAATGGTCTGATCCATTATCAGATAAATGAGAAAAAGTTCACTTCATATAATCCCTCTAACAGCAATGCCGGTAATCAGCTGGTTCTCAAAATTGTAAAGTATTCAGGGGGGCGTTTCCTGATCGGAACCGCGGCTAATTTGCAGATTTTTAACCCCTCTGATGGGACTTTTGTAACCTATACTCATAACCCTGACAACTTCAACAGTCTGAGTTATTCAAGGATAACCGATTTTCTGATCGTGAATGACTCTTGCGTATGGGTTGGTACACCCGATGGTTTAAACCGGTTTAATCCAATAACAGGTTCATTTATAAGGTATTTTGTTAAAAATGGATTGCCAAGCAGTTTTATTAAAGGAATTGTTCAGGATGATAATGGTGTTCTCTGGATTACAACAAACATGGGGGTCAGCAGGTTCGATTATAAACAAGATGAGTTTAAGAATTTTACTAAAGCAGATGGATTTCAGAGTAATGAATTTTCTGAAAGAAGCATTCTTAGGATGAAAAGCGGTGCATTACTGATGGGCGGAATAAAAGGTTTTAACCTGGTTTACCCGAAAAAAATTACAGAGAACAAAAGAAATCCGAATATCATAATCACAGATTTGAAGTTATTTAATAAAAGCATTAGTCCTGGTACCAGGAACTCACCTCTTATTCAGAATATTACTGAGACAAAATCCATTACACTGGCGTATGATCAGTCAGTCCTCACTTTTTCATTTGCTGGTATGGATTTTTCAGCTCCTGAGAAAAATCAGTACGCCTATATGATGGAGAACTTTGACAGGGATTGGAATTTTTCAGGAAATAAAGGTGAGGCAACGTATACAAATTTAAGTCCGGGACAATATGTGTTCCGTGCCAAGGGCTCAAATAATGACGGTTTCTGGAATGAAACAGGTGCCTCTATCCGGATAACAGTTCTTCCGCCATGGTGGGGTACATGGTGGTTCAGACTGGGAGTATTAATAATTTTAACATCCCTGCTCACTTTCCTCTATTATTATCGTCTCCATAGTCTGAATCGTCAAAAGGCATTGCTTGAAAAATCTGTTGCTATTAAAACTGTTGAACTCCAAAATCTTAATGCTTCCAAGGACAAATTTTTCTCTATCATTGCTCATGATCTTAAGAATCCTTTCAATGTTATAATCGGATATAGCGAGATTCTGAAAGAAGAATTACTCTCAGGTAATTCTTCTAAAACAAATGAATATGTTGAGAGAATAAATTATTCAGCTGTTCATACGTTGAGATTGCTTGAAAACCTTCTTGAATGGGCAAATTCCCAACGAGGGAATATTATTTTCAACCCCGTTATTCTTGATCTCAATGAACTATTCCATGAAGAATACAGTTCGCTATATGAAATGGCTACAGGAAAGAATATTGAACTTATTAGTAATCTTCCTGATAAGTTATCCCTGAAGGCTGATAAAAACATGATAAAAACAGTACTGCGAAATCTGATCTCAAATTCAATAAAGTTTACTTACAGAAATGGTAAAGTGGAAATAAATGCATCTCTCAAGGTAAGAGAGGTGGAAATATCAGTTTCAGATAATGGTATCGGGATGAGCAAAGAAACAATGTCCAGGCTTTTCAGAATAGATGAAAACCTCCTTACATTAGGGACCGAAAATGAAAAGGGCACAGGTCTTGGATTGTTGCTTTGCAAAGAATTTATTGAAAAACACGGAGGCAAAATATGGGTCGAAAGTGAATCAGGCAAAGGAAGCACATTCAGATTCTCTTTGCCACTTGA
>JGI20214J51088_10002875_pt1 | contig 11404 bp, 12 predicted proteins | sample WetSurMetagenome_FD_51088 | JGI IMG/M metagenome (IMG submission 51088)
ATCGTGTTTCCTCCATTGATTTCAAAAAGCACTTGGTATAACCCCGGAGAAGCATTACTTGGTATTTTAAATTCGTAGATAACAGAATAGGATTCTCCATTATCCAAACTTCCGACATCGACTTCCCAGTTCCCTTGCGGGATGACGGTATTTGGATCCCAGGAGCTTGCGGTAATGTCAATGCTGCTTATTGCCGTCCCGATGCTTTTGAGATTCACCTGGATGTACCCATTTGTCCCTGGTGCAACTATCGTGGGATTTGTGGTAAAGGTAACCTGAAGTCCTGCTGCTGATGCGTTGAAACTGCCTACTGTATTGAATAGAAGCAAACAACTCAATACAACTGTCATAACATAATATGTTTTTTTCATGTTCTTTTAACCCCCTTGGGCTATTTTTCCATCAACGATTCGAATAATGGTCTCCGCATATTGTGCTATCTCAGGTTCATGCGTAATAACCGTAACCGTCATTTTTTTCTCCTTCTGTAATTGTAATAAAAAATTCATAATCTCCGCTTTTGTTTTTGTATCTAAATTTCCAGTCAGTTCATCAGCAAGAATAATTTCAGGTTCGTTTGCCAGCGCTCGGGCAATCGCGATGCGTTGCTGTTCCCCACCGGACATCTGGGATGGAAGATGGTGCGCTCGATGCTCTAAACCAACTGCTTTTAATAATTCCAGAGCTCTTTGTTGTCGTTCCTTTTTCTCTTTTTCTATAACGATCATAGGAAGCTCGATGTTTTCCAATGCGGTCAACGTTGGATGCAGGTTAAAAAATTGAAAAACAATACCGATTTTCTTTCCTCTCAATCGAGCAAGGTCAGATTCTTTTAATGTTGAGATATCGACGCCATCCAGAAGTACCTTTCCTGATGTTGGTCTATCCAGCGCACCGACCATGTGCAATAACGTCGATTTNCCTGACCCGCTTGGACCCATGATGGCAACAAACTCACCTTTGCTGATTTTCAGATCAACACCACGGAGCGCTGGTGTTTCCACACCATTCATTTTATAGATTTTTTTAACGCCTTGAAGCTCTATTATTGTTGCAGTCATTTCTTTCGCCTTAACCGACTATAAGATTGTCAATTTTTTTTCTTTGATTTTTCAGCATGTCGTTTTTCATTACCAAGAAGACATCTTGAGAAGTATATATCGATTTTTCCCAATTCATTCCCAATTCCTTTCCGAATTTAGACAAAAAATATGTTATTTCTCATGAAAAATAATTTTAGTAAATATGTGGACAAATTCCTTGCTCAGGGTTACTGATTTTGCATTCGCTTCATTTTGTTTCGAATAGCAGACATGCGATGGTATGGTATTTTGAGTTCTTTTTTTATCCATATGTCTTCATTCCTTTCCATATCTATCTGTTATAATTTTTTTTTAGGGGCTGTGGGATTTGCAGCTCAGATGGAAAGGGAGATGAGTTGTGCCAAGATGATAACACAAAGAGGAGGAGGAAAGAAAATAGGGAAGTTTGGCACAACTCATTGGTCGGTTAATTCGCACCTGGTCGTTGTTTCAGTTCAACTGAAACATCCTGGAAATGGTGGTCTCGGATGATGGTGACGTGAATGGTTTGATGGGGCGTCGTATGTTCTTCAAGATACGACATGAATGTGTCACCGTTAATGATGCGTGTTCCATCGACCGCAACGATGATGTCCCCACCGATAGTCACCCATTGATCATTGATTCTGACCTGCTGGTTTCCACCCTGCAGCCCTGCCTGTGCAGCTGCACCGCTGTCCGTGATTTGGGTAATGAGCCAGCCGTAGGTGACGTTAGCACCAATGGATTGTGCGATCGCATAGGTCATGTCTGTACCCGATATTCCGACCCACGGGTGTTGGCTGTAGGCACCTGTCGTGATGAGCGATGCTACTTCTCGTAGTATCGTATTTGATGGGACGGCAAACCCCAGTCCATTTGAATTCTGTATGATCGCTGTGGTAATCCCGATTACCTCTCCTTCGTAATTCAAGAGTGGTCCCCCTGAGTTCCCTGGGTTGATTGCAGCACTTGTTTGAATGATGTTGGCGATAGGGAAATTTCCTGCGACCGAGTCTTGTATGGTTCTGCCGAGTTGACTGATGATGCCCGTGGTCATTGTTCCACCTAACCCAAAAGGACTGCCGATGGCGACCACCGGGTCACCAACTTGCAGGGTCGAAGAGCTAGTGATGTGAAGAGGATGGAACTCTCTAGATGGTGCTTCAACGGATAATACCGCTAAATCCGAATAGGCGTCAAAGCCAACGACGGTCGCAGGGTATCCATCCCCGTTTGAGAAGGTGACCGTGATGTTCATCGCGTCGTTAACCACGTGTTTGTTGGTTATGATAACCATATCATTTTTATATTCATAGATAAAACCAGAGCCTTGGACTTCAGAGTATTGCTGCCCGAAAAATGAATATTGTACGACATATCCGGTGATGACGACGACCGAGTCTTTGACATCTTTATACAGTTGCGCAAGGGACGTCGTATTATATACATAAGTGATAGCGGGATTTTTCGTATTGATATTTTCATATGAACTGGTATCTGTCTGTTGTTGCAGGGGTTCGGTTTTTGATGAAATCGCAATAGAGTTCAGCGACCCGCTAATGAAATAGCCTGCGGTGAGCATCGCAACGATGCAAAGGGCAACAAAGACGATTATGCTTCGATTTTTTTGCTTCTTTTTATGTTCATAACTTTCGTCCATAACAACGACCTCCGTCTTTTTCTTCTACGAATTGTTTAGTTATTTTTTATTTATATTTTTTCTTCCCAATTCCTTCCCAATTTGCTCCCAAATTTTTTTTAAAAAGCATATTAAACAAGGTCATGAATTCACTGTCAAAGGTTTGCTTGATGGATTCTTTGAAAAATGTGCTGTATTGGCTTATCGCCAACTCTCTTGGTGGGTTTAACCGGGGGAAACTTCTTGAGGAGCTTTTTATAAAACCCCAGAATGCCAATGAGCTTTCAAAGAATCTTGAAATAGAATACAAGACCGTTCGTTATCATCTGAAGGTGTTAGAAGAAAATGGTATGATTACCTCGGTTGGTGGTGGATATGGTAAAACCTATTTTCCGACCGAAAACCTTGTCGCGAATAAACAACATTTCACAGAGATTTGGGATAAAATTGGGAAAAAATCAAATAAAGAGTAGGATACATAAATAGGTGAAAGGCACTATGAACGATAATCTGATAAAGGAAGAAAAAATTTCAACCTTGAATAAAAAAGCAATTCAGCTCTTGATTGTGTTGATTATTGGTGGTACTGTCCTTGGGTTGATTTTGTCCAATATTTTTGTCACTGAAGCAAATGATAGAATACAACATTTTGCTGACGAATTTGGTACTTATGTACCTCCAGATTTTCCCTTTAGAGTTACACCCCTTACTCCCTCTGAAATATTCCTGCCGACACTCGGAGTTATTGTGGTCTGCATCAGTATGTTCCTCTTAATCGGTCTTATCGCAGTATATTTCAGAGTATTCGTAAAAACAAAATCAAAATACATCGCTGGTTTATTGTTCTTTTTAGTCCCCTTATTTATTCAATCAATTTTTTCGGTCAATACCTTGCGCTCGTTGTTTGTTTCTTCAGCAATTCCGTTTGGCCATGGTATCCGTGAAAGTATTGGATTTGAATTGGGCGGTTTAGGTCAGATTCTTGTGATCGTGTCGTTATTTGAAAGCATAGGGTTAGGTATATTGTTGTATCTTAGCAATGAATAACTATTTGAATTACACGTCATCGTTAAAAGAAATGCCCCTATCTCCTACCGATGTATTTTTTTTCGATAGCTTTAAAAGAACTACTTTCTTTCCCTGTTACGGAGGTATATTATAATGAAAATGAGAAATTTTGGTATCGTAATGATAAGTGTGTTAATATTGTTGGGTTCATGCTTTACGGCAGCAGCTACGGGTATTTCAGACGGAACTGGTGATGTTTGGCATTGGGCACAATCGGGGACTGCATGGTCGTGGGTAGGAAATGTTGGAAATAAACCAAACATCGACATCACAGAAGTCGCTTATACGGTGAATGGTAATAAAATAACGCTTAGTTTGAAAGTATCAGGGACCATTCAAACGTCTGATAAAATTGTTTACTGGGTATACTACAATAGCACTGATACGACCTATTGGCTCTCGTATTCGAACGGAACTGGCGTTGGTTACGGAATGAAAGGAGGTACGTTTAATTTTACTTCAGCAGACAATGTCACTGTTTCTGGTAATACACTGAGTGTTGTTCTTGATGTCCTTGGTGATACATCAACGGTTGAGCTTTGGGGGTATGCTTTTGAATACACCACCACTTTTGGAGATCAAACGAATGAATGGTGGGGTGACTGGGCTCCGAACTCGAAACTCCCGTTTACACCTCCTACTGGCGGAACTACTGATGGTAATACCACCGGAGGGAATACCACTGGTGGAAACAGCACCGGCGGAGGGACGAAAACACCGGGTTTCGAAGTAATCCCTGTTATCGCAGCTGTGGGAATTGCAGCAATCCTGTTGAGACGACGACGATAAATCGCATCCTTTCTTTTTTCCTTTTTTTTCTTTTCTTTTTACAAGAGATTATTTTATTAAACAATGATGCCTTCTTTTTTTTACATGACGCATACCATACCAAATGCCTATGAAATCTTTTCAGCTCTCAAAGAAGAATTACAAATCCTTGGTAAGCCAGTTGTTTCCCGAAAAAAACAAGACTTCCCTGATACGCCGTTTGTGACGCTGATCTCCTGTCTGCTCAGCCTGCGAACAAAGGATGAGGTGACCGAAAAAGCGTCAAGACTATTACTAACGAAGTATTATACACCTGAGAAAATCCTTGGTTTGACCGAAAAACAAATCGAGACCATGATTTATCCGGTTGGGTTCTATAAGACCAAAGCAAAAAGGATAAAGGAAATCTCCCGCACCCTGCTTGATAAATACAAAGGGAAAGTCCCAGACGAGTTTGAAGAACTGCTTACGCTCAAAGGAGTTGGCAGGAAGACTGCAAACATCGTCATGGTCTACGGTCATAAGAAACACGGGTACCTACCCATTGACACGCATTGCCATCGGATCCCGAACAGACTTGGCTGGATAAGGACCAAGACACCAGAAGAAACCGAACACGCTCTTTCAAAGGCCCTTCCGCCAGAATATTGGGATGATTTCAATGATCTGTTTGTCAGGTTCGGCCAAACAATCTGTGTGCCGGTCTCACCGTTCTGCAGTCGTTGTCCTATTCAGAAATACTGTAAGAAAATCGGTGTTGCGACCAGCAGATGATTGGTTAGAATTTCTTTGTTTGAATAAATTTTTCTATTTCGGGAACCGTGATTTGATTGTTCGTTGCCATGATATCGACGAGTTTGTCTCGCTCAGCCCATTTCTGATAGTATTTCTTNTGGACCGTGTTTAACTTAAAGATAATTCCTTTGCTTTCCGCGAGTTGTTTGAGCTGGCGTTCTGATAGTTCATTTAATAGTTCTTTCTTGATTGACATGAGTATCCCATCCTACCTCACGGTAAACGCGANCAGGCATTTATCTGTTTCGTTTCNGTACTAAATAATTATCGGTCCGATGAAACCGAACCGATTAGTTTATTAATGGGAAACGCAATTCCATTTTAACTAAGTGGAAAAGGGATGCTGGATGGAGAGAAAGCAGTTATTTCTCCTGATATGTTAAAGCCTCTTATTATCAGGTCGCTTCGGAGAAGTAGCGTGCGGAAGAAAATCGCAGATTACCTGTTTGAGATTAGCCCAAGCGGCAGTTATACCTCTGAGATCGCGTACAATGTCAAGACCACCCCAACCAATGTGATCGGAGCGCTGCGTGGGATGAATACTCGTTATCGTGATGATGAATCGCTGATGAGCCTGAATCTTGTTGAGCAGATCGAGGGCGGCAGACATAGGGACATTAAGCTGTATCGGCTCACTGATTTTGGTAAGGAAATCGTCGAAGGCCTGCGGGACAACAGGAAACGATTTTAGTGGTATCTGTCCTATTTTGGTTATTTTTTTTTGCAGCGAAACTGATAAAAAAAGGGGCTGCGTTATCCTTCCATTGGGAGTCAGATATGGTATGGCTGAAGTAAACATAAAAGAACTACTCTCCACCTATGATACAAAAAACCTGACGATTGCGACCGTTTGTTCGCATTCCAGTCTTCAGATTTTTCACGGTGCTAAAAAAGAAGGATTCAAGACACTGGGGATCTCAGTTGGTGAGGTAAAGAAATTCTACGATGCGTTTCCACTGGGTAAACCCGATGAGTTTCTCATCGTTGACAACTACAGGGATATCGCAAAATACGCTGATGAGCTTAGACAAAAAAACGTTCTGGTCATTCCGCATGGTTCGTTTGTCGAGTATCTTGGTCCGAAGAATTTTCTTAACCTGCAGGTGCCCACGTTTGGGAACCGACATGTGTTGATGTGGGAGTCAGACCGTGAAAAAGAACGGGTCTGGCTTGAGGGTGCGGGAATCACCATGCCAAAGGAGATTAAGGATCCGCGGAACATCGAAAAACCAGTGATCGTNAAATATCATGGTGCGAAAGGCGGCAAAGGGTTCTTTATCGCCAAGACCTTTGCGGAGTTCTCCAAACGGGTAAAACACGATAAGCCGTATACAATCCAGGAGTTTGTGATGGGGACCAGGTATTATCTTCATTATTTCTNCTCCCCGATTCAGGACAATGCATACAAGCTTTCGAAAGGAAGCCTGCAGTTGCTATCCATGGATCGGCGTGATGAGACCACGATTGATGAGGTGCAGCGTCTGGGTTCTATTGCGGAGCTTGAGGAGCTGGGGATTCATCCGACGTTCGTCGTCACCGGCAACATCCCTATAGTGATGCGGGAGTCACTCTTGCCGCAGGTGTTTAAGATGGGAGAAGCAGTCGTAGAAAAATCACTTGAGCTTTTTGGTGGGATCATCGGACCGTTCTGTCTTGAAACCGTGGTGACTGAGGATCTGGAATTCAAGGTCTTTGAAATTTCTGCTCGTATCGTCGCCGGCACCAACCCTTATATCTCAGGCTCGCCGTATTCTGAGCTGATTGAGCCGTATCTTTCCACTGGTCGGCGTATCGCACAGGAGATTCGGTTTGGGATAAAGCAGAACAGGCTTGAGGAGATCCTCAGCTGAGGTCCATGTGATGTTGACGTTGGTGCTTGCTGAATCTGAACTGGAGCTTATGCCTGTGGAGCTCAGTCGTCATCCTGCGGTGATCGCACATGCAAGGATGCGTGGGAAACCCCCGACGCAGATTCTCCTAGATTCTAACTATCATCATGCAGCGATGGCTACTCTTCCTGAGGGGCGGAGGCGGGGTCGTCCTGATATGACTCATCTTTTTCTGCTGACTGCTCTAGAGTCGGTCGCCAATAAACAAGGTCAGCTGAACATTCTTATTCACACCAGAGATGATAAGGTTATCACCGTGAACCCTAAGACTCGCATCATGCGCAGTTACGATAGATTCCTTGGGCTCATGGAGCAGCTTTTTGAAAAGCACGTCGTCCCCGATGAGCGACAGCCTCTGCTTACTTTGCAGGAAAACATCTCGCTGCAGCAAGTTGTCGAAGCGCAAAAAGCAGATNTGGTGGTCGCACTTTCAAAGGATGGTAGATCGGTGGTACTTCATGATTATTTCAAAGAAGTAAAAAAACAAAAAAAGAACCATGTTCTCTGCATCATTGGTGGATTTCCCTCCGGTGCGTTTCATGCTGATATCGAAACAATCGCCACTGAAATGATCTCTCTGTACCCTGAGATGCTCCCGGTCTGGACGGTGGCAAGTGAGATTTTGGTCAATTATGGGAACATGCACCGGTAAAGCGTGACCATGATGCCGATCTGTGCCCACAACCTGTTTTCTGCTTCATCAAAAATGACTGATTGTGAACCGTGCGCGACATCTCTGGTGACCTCATAGCCGTAATACGCAGGGAGGCAGTGAAGGAAGATCGCATCTGGTTTTGCTGCACTCATCAGCATGGTATCAACCGTGTATCCCTTGAACTCTTTGACCCGTTTTTCTTTTTCAGCTTCATCCCCCATGGAGACCCAGGTGTCGGTTGCGATGACATCAGCATCTTTTGTCGCGTTCTGTAGTTTATCAGTGATTTCGACGGTGATTCCAAGTTTTTTTGCTTCTTCCCGGTAATATTTCTCTGGCCAGTATTGTTTTGGTGCGACTATCCTGATGTTCATCCCTGCTATACCGCAGCCGAGAAGATAGGAATGTGCCATGTTGTTGTTCCCATCGCCGAGGTACACGAACTGCAGTCCCTTGAGTCTGCCTTTGTGTTCCTGGATGGTCATCAGATCAGTGATCACCTGGCAAGGGTGTTCTTTGTTGTCTAGTCCGTTGATCACAGGGACGGTTGCGTGTTTTGCTAGTTCTCTCATCGCCTCGCTGCTCTTCGCCCGGTACATGATCATGTCGACGTAGCGGGAGAGCACAAGAGCGGTGTCTTCAATGCTTTCTCCTCTCCCCANTTGGATGTCATTGCTAGAAAGAAAGATCGCATGCCCACCTAGTAAGGTCATACCGGTCTCAAAGGAGACCCGTGTCCGTGTACTGGGTTTCTCAAACATCATCCCAAGGGTCTTTCTTTTCAGATGCTCGATGCGTTTTCCTTTCTTAGATTGTCGTTTGAGCTTTATGCTCAATGCTATGATATCGTTAAGGTCATCTTTCACATCTAACATGGAAATAAGGTCTCGTTTCATCAAAGGAGGGAATCTGCCTTCCTTTCTTTAAACATATCGGATCGGGTGAGAAAGGCATTTATCCCGTGAAAAGATGTGGATACGTAATGGGTGTCGATCTCGGGGAGTTATTTGCCAAGGAGCACTGTGCGTTTGAGGATTTCAGCAATCGTGTTGTTGTTCTGGACGGTTACAATATCCTCCATCAGTTCCTCTCAAGTATCAGGCAGCGTGATGGTACTCCTCTGAAGGATTCACAGGGGAGAATCACTTCGCATCTGTCTGGTCTACTGTATCGGACCGCAAACATGGTTGCTGCAAAGATCCGCCCTGTGTATGTGTTCGACGGGGTGCCTCATCTTTTGAAGGCGCGGACCATCCAGCAGCGACGAGAACGAAAAGAGCAGGCGGAGCGTGACTGGAAGGAAGCACTCGAAAAAGGAGATTTGGTGAAAGCAAAATCAAAGGCGCAGCAGACCTCCCGGGTGACCAGCGAGATCGTTGAGCAGAGCAAACAGCTTCTTGAGGCACTGGGGATCCCGTATATCCAGGCACCATCTGAGGGTGAAGCCCAGGCAAGCTACATGGTCCGCAAAGGTGATGCGTACGCAGTCGGGTCGCAGGATTTCGACTGCCTGCTGTTTGGCGCCCCGATATTAGTACGGAACCTGACATCCTCAGAGAAACGAAAGCTGCCGAACAAACAGGCATACACCACGGTGCACCCGGAGCGAATCGCACTTGAACCTGGTTTGCAAAAACTCGGGATTTCGCGTGAGCAGCTTGTTGATATCGCTCTCCTCATCGGGACTGATTTTAACGAAGGAATCAAAGGATATGGTCCTAAAAAGAGCCTGAAGCTTTTACAAGAGAAAGGTAACCTTGAGGATGCATTGGACAGCATTCCGGATTCTGAACAGAAACCGTCTGCTGAGGAAATCGCGGCGGTGCGAACGATCTTTCTTACGCCCACCATCGCCGAGGAGTATGACCTTGAGTGGCCAAAACCAGACCTTTCCGCGGCGATCCGCATTCTATGCGACGAGCATCAGTTCTCCAGGGATCGCATTGAACCAATCCTTGAGAATTTTTCATCGCTAAACCAGCTTACCAAACAAAAAAACCTATTCGATTTTTAATAAAGTATGCCAAGCGAGCCCAGGTATTAGCATCAAAAAGAGTAGCCTGGATTTGTAAGTTGTGCCAAATAGGTGCAATTTTTTCCTTTTTATAAGAAAAACCAGTCGTTTATGATTACGCAGAGGCATCTATGTGCTTTTTTTTATATTTTCTTTATTTTTTATTATAAAAGAAAAGTATATATAGCGATTATAGAGTTAAGTACAAATAGAAAGATCTATAATCCAGCTATGAAAAATAGGGGGATACTATGAGCGAAAAAATCATGAAGAAGTTATTAATTCTTTTTGTAGGCCTTTTTGTTATGGGAGCAAGCGTTCTACCGGTAATGAGCAGTGGTAATACAGGGACGCAGGGAACAAATGTCGCAAGCAATGCTGCGGTCACTGTTTCAGTGCAAAATATTGGGGACATCACCACAATTCATTATATCCTTGGCACGTTTTCCATGACACCAGTAATGATTGCCGATAAACAATACGTCACCGTAGGTTTAAACAAAGAACCCAGCAGCCTTGATGCAGGTGCACCTGATCTTCCAACGATTTCTCGCAGTATCATCATCCCTGATGGCGCAACCATGAGCATCCGCGTCACCGCAGCGACCTATGAGGAGTACGCAAACATCTATGTCGCTCCTTCAAAAGGCAACCTGCCACGGACGATAAACCCGGCAGATGTGACCTATGAGTTTAGCGACCTCTACAGCCAAAACACCTGGTATCCAACAGCAGTCGCAGAACTGCAAGAACCGTATTTCCTTCGGGATTTCCGCGGCCAGGTCGTCACGATTCACCCCTTCCAATATAACCCTGTCACCGCGACCCTTCGGTTCTACAACGATATCACTGTTCAAATCACCCCGACGAAATCACTCTCCTTAAGCAGTTCATCACAACACACCCTTACCAAGGTCGACAGCGCATTCCTCCCGATTTATGAACGCCATTTCATTAACTTCAATGCAGCAAAGTATAATCCTGTTTCTGAGCAGGGCAACATGCTGGTCATCACCTACGACAGTTTCTATCCAGCAGTAGTCCCGTTCGTCGCATGGAAAAATCTCAAAGGAATCCCAACTGAACTAGTGAATGTCTCAACGATCGGGAATGCCAATGCGATAAAAACCTATATCACTGATTATTACAACACAAAGGGACTCACCTTTGTCCTTCTCGTCGGTGATGTTGCGCAAGTGCCGACATTATATCCTGGATATGGTGCGTCTGACCCGAGCTATACCTACGTTGTAGGAACAGATCATTATGCTGATCTCTTCATCGGGCGGTTCTCCGCAGAAAACATCGGACAAGCTCAAACACAGGTCAACCGGACCATTACGTATGAGCGTGACCCACAGGTCGATGCCACCTGGTATAAGAAAGGGGTAGGGATCGCCTCAGGTCAAGGTACTGGAGACGATGGTGAATATGACTATCAACATATGAGGAATATTCGCACCCTTCTAACCAACTTTACCTACAGTGCTGTCGATGAACTGTACGATGGAA
>JGI20214J51088_10002876_pt1 | contig 11402 bp, 8 predicted proteins | sample WetSurMetagenome_FD_51088 | JGI IMG/M metagenome (IMG submission 51088)
ATAGCAAACATAGACGATTATGAAAACTACTTTGAGATCGAGAATTCAATAAGAAATATACTTAATAGCTTAGACTGACATGACAAAGCCAATAATTCCGGACTAAATTGGTTCTTCGTCAATTTTGGTGGCGTTAAACGGATTTTGAATAAATTACCTTTCTTTTTAAAAGTTCAAGGTGATTATTCCGGATCAAATTGAGCCACTAGAAAAATAGGTTAGCGGCCTGACATTCCGTCATAAATTGAGCTATCAGCAGTCTTTTGTCTAATTTACACTATTAATAAAAATCTTTAATCAGAACCACAAGGTAACACAGGTTAATAATCAAGTTTACTTATCACTGTATTATTGTTCCCGATTTTGCTGTATCCTTGTTCACATTTTTACTGAACTGCAGTTCCCATTTTCACTGCATTTTTGATTCCCGATTACAGGGCTCCTATCCAAAATTTTCAGCGGTTTATTTATATACTTATTTGTTCATGAATAGGTGCCTGCTGCAAGATACAAAGGAGACAGAGCGTAGTGTCTCCGCCTTTTGCTCCAACGAAGGCATTACCAAGTCCACATTATAGTTGGAATGCACCCAAAACCCGACATAATCTTCCAGCGGAATCCGGAATGGTTTAGAAATAATCCAACCGATTACAGCTTTTCCCAAAAGATTTCAAAGAATATTGAAATTCCAAAGAAAATTCCAATGATTTTGGGGTAAGGTAACCAGGGATGATATCAGAACTGGCAATATCTAGTTTACCTTGTTATATATATCCTTTATTGAAATAATAATTAAAGCTTAATGAATGAAATCTAATTAAACTCTATTCCAGTATTTATCAGGTCCGTAATTAACTGACCATCCTGTCCTCTCCAAAAAGATACGTCACACACTATTATTAATTGTTTAATGGCTCTACTTAATGCCGTGTTAAGAAGATTTAAACCTTTTGACATTTTATTTTTAGAGTCGACAAACCACATGTCACTTGTATCAACTACACTAAGTATCACTGTGTGCCACTCTCGCCCTTGAGATCCATGAACTGTTAAGATTTTCAGATCATTGCGTTCTTGTGGTAATTCTTTCCCAAGGCTTTTTACCTGCTTCAAATAAGGGGTTAAAATGGCAAAGTCAAAATTTCTGTTTGCCATTAAATGTGTAACGATCTTACATATTTCCATAACCTCATTTGAAGAGGTTCTACTTTTTAAAGAATCAGACTTTGATGCATGTTTAAAAAAAATCTTAGTATCTCCGTTAATATTATATGAGGAAAAGCTATTTCCATAAACATGTTTAGCAAGAATTCTTGCTAAACTGTCTCCAAACCTATAAGTAGAAGACAATGATGTCTTAACCATCCTTTGAAAAGGAGCCGGAACACTTTGTAGATATTGAATTAATATGTCATTGAGCTTACAAGAAAAAAGGGGTTCAATATATATTGAAGATTGAGACCACAGAAACATATTATGAAACTTCTCCTCTGTTTCGATTTTATAATCAGCAATCTCACAAACCGGGGGTAATTGCATATGGTCACCTAAGAATGTTATCGGAACGTTGTTGTTAAATAATGTCAGTGCTTTGATAATATTAGAATAACCTGCCTCATCCATAAAAATGTGATCAACATTCAATTTTTCTTCACTAAAACGACCAATATAACCATCTAGTGTACATGATATAACTTTAACATTTGTGAGGCGCTCCTTAGTTGAGAGATTAGCAAGTTTATCCCGCAACAGTTGATATTCATCAAGTTTCAATCGGACATTGTCGACTGAATAATTATTATATTCAGTCGAAAGAACATTATCAATTTCCAACTTACTCTGAAGGTCGTCAATGCCTATCCTAATATCTTTCTCAGCTTCTTTCCAATTTCGAATAGTAAGTTCCTCTACAGTATCCTTAATTTCATTTATTTTGCTAATCTCAAGTTTAATTCTTTCTAGAAAAGCATTTGTTGTTTTGAGTTCATTCTCATATTTTACATAACATTGGCCTCTTTCTTCTTCAAGGTTAGATAGTTCGTATTCAATAAATGATTTTAACTTCTGAAGATCGACAATTTCCACATCAATATTTTTCAAATTATTTTCCCTTATAGATGGCCTAGAATCAACTAATTTTGATATTCTATTGAAAAGTGATGAAACGTGTCGTTGCGCTTTTTTTCTTTCTTTTTCAGATTCTTTTATCTTATTTAACAGGAACTCAAAATCAATTTCCTTCTTTTTCAAAATAACCTTAGCGTTTTCAAGATTTTCTTTTTTCTCATTTATAGATCTTTCAAAAATTGACATTTTTTTAAAATATGAGAGTGTTTCTTCCGCCTTTTTTAAATTTGAGTTCTTCTTGCTATAAGTTAGTATCCTCTCTAAAATGTCTATTTGTTTATCAATTTCTTCAAGTTTTTTTTGCACTCCTTTTTCCTCACATACTTCAGGATATTTCTCAGCAAATCTTCGTGAGGGTGTCCCTAACCTTAAAAGCTGTTTTCTATCAAGACCAGCCTTGTCTGTCATTTTCAGAACACCAATAAGAACTTGTTCAAGCGAATTATTAGTAGGTGCAATAATGGCAACTCTCTTATTTTTACTTATATAGTGCATTGCAGCATACGAAAGAACAAATTGTGTCTTACCTGTACCTGGAGCTCCCCAAATATATGTGAACGGATTTTCAAAGATGTTTTTCAATGAGAGTATTTGTTCTTTTGAGGGGGTGAGTGTTTCAATGAATTTTATTTCGCTGACTTTCCCCTTGAAAATTGAGAGAGTCGATGGCAAACTGATGGTAGCCCCATTAAGTTCATACCACGATTTCACACGTTGTACTAAAAATTTAAGATCTGAAACTACCTTTATATCGTTTGTTCTTAAATCTTTAAAATCATTTGCGACATCTTCAGTAGGCTTTATAAGTAAAATGTTTTTTTCAGAATCATATTCAATAACCTTTACTAGACCAATATCGTATTTCTTATTTGTTTTTAATACCCTAAAAAAAATTGCTTCAGTGTCAAAAAGTTTTGCAGATAGTTGTAGCTTTATAAGAAAGTCCTTAGTTTTAAGGTACTCAATATCAAAAACATCAACCTCCTGAATTCCTTTATTGTTTTCGTCTAAGTATTTATAATAGACCTCAGTACTATTGATTGCTATTTCTCGTATTTCATTAACGTCCATTATGCTTTGTATAAAATCATTTTTGTACTAATAAAGAATCTTAACCAACACTCACTATAACGACTAAAAAAAAATAATTGAAAAATTTGTGTATTGCATTTATCATGATAAAGTTATAAAAGAGTGAAACAATTCTCCGCTTATTTGAAATTTAAATTACAATGGTATATTATATTGCCCATTGGGCCAGAATCAGCTACCCGTGAGGGCAAAAAGTGAAAGGTTAATCAGTAAATTTCTCAGAAAAGAATGCTGCTTCTTTGAGAAGAGATTTTATAGCTTTTAATAGTTCGTTGAATTCCGGTGTTCTTGAAGCAGAACCTGGGCGGGATTCTGGATATTCATTATTTCCACAAATATTCTTCTTTTTATTACCATCATAGGTTATCTCTAATGCCCATTGCTCACCATCTATTACATCCAAATTGTCATATTCACTCTCCCAATTTAATACTTTGAGATCGTTCAGTTTTGAAATGAAGTTGTCAATAGCATCTTTAGTAACATTCTTACAGTGTTTTAATCCGGAGCTAAATATGTTTATTTTCGCAAAATAAGTAACAGTGGGTTTTTTATAAGATACTTTAAAGCCAGGTAAACCAAACCCGGCGATGCAAAACTCAAATTTCACTATCTCTGATATTGTGTTCATAAGTGTAGGTATCTAATACTTACAAGGTGCAGGTATTCTCTGTTATTCATACCTGTCAGGGCAAATTTTCTACTTATTTTCCTATATCCCATTTTGTGCCAGCAAGTGCCTGTTTATTGGAAGTCTTAAAAGTACCCGGAGGAAACTCATTTTCCAACACTTTAAGAATTTCCTGATCCGGCATATTAAGATTAATCATATCGATTATCCTTCCTCGTCGGGAGTGGATTAAAACGCTGACATTATTCACAATATTGCCTATTCCCACTGATGTTTTAAGCTTTGTTATCTGGTATGTTTCCTCTCCTAGTGGAGTTAATAGTAATTTCCCCCGGTTTTCAATCCCTTGAGATTTTAACAGATCAGTTAAGTTGTATTGGTCTCTATCCAGCCTGGCAGATAACCAAATGTTACTCTTGGTATTGTGAAATCCGATAGAGTAGATCTTCTCATTGATCTTTATTTTGACAGTTATCCCCTCAGAATTGGAAGTAAGTCCATATGGGAAACTGCTCTCAGAGCTTCGGCTGATCCAAATCTCAAATCTATCTTTTGAATCTTTCTTCGCTTTTACATTATTTACTGTTCCGATTATCCTGTTTAAGGAAGCATTATTGATTAGGTTCCCGGAATAAGTGCCCCTTTCCTTGACGATAAGATCTTCCTTTTGCTTTGGCTGTTGTGACGTGATTAATTCTAATAATTGTGGATCGTTCTTTTCAAGAAACTCAAATATTTGTTTATTCGTTATCTCTTTATATTCAATCCCATGATGATCCATGGCTTTTTTAAGATTTAACGGGATTCTGTTAGCAATAAGCATTACTCTGGCACTTGGATCCTTTTCAGAAAGTATATAACCTTCATATTCCATCACCTGGCTTAAGGCATTTCTGTCAAGGTTGTCTTTTTTCAATTCGACAATCAGTTTTTCTTTAAACCTGTCTTCAAATAGAATATCAATTCTTTTCCCGAAATAATTAACCTGTCTGCCAATTAGCCTTAGATTACCTTCAATAAGCTCGGGGTATTTTACCAGGACATCCTCAAAAAGCCTTTCACTAATCATCTGAAAATTATTTACTTGATAAATTTACTAAAAATTTATCCATTCAATTATAATTCATTGGTGTTATGTAGTCGGTGTTTATTCCGAGCAAACTGACCTCTCAATAAGATTATACCTCTCATTCCGACAAATTGACCACTGACCCTTCTAACCCCACTTTTGGTGAGGGTTGCTTAGCTCCATATCTTTCGAATTTAAGAACTTTGTAGACTTTCGCCTCTCCATGTTTCATAACTCTCTGACTTCAATTGACTAACGAATCCCATTCTTTATTATATTAGTGCGGCAAAACAGTCGTAAAGTAGTTTTCAAAGGGTAGCTTATGCATTAGGGAATAATTACACCAAAAGTGTGGACATACTCTTAATACTTGATGTAAGCGATAATATAAATGTGTTAACATTATAAACCACAATATTTTCAATGAAGACCATGAAAAATGACCTAATTTCATCATACCGAATACAACTGGAAAGTTCAGGTATTCAAAAATTGGAAATACCTGAGGGGCATACTGAAGAATTTTGGTCGTGGTTTAAAAAAAAGTCTTGCTTTTATGATTCAAAATCTTTTAGAAAGAAGTTACGTAAAACTGATATTCCTATAGAAAATAATCTTTGCTTCAAAAATTCATATCGTATTGCAAAAGGGTTTGTTAAAAGACTATACTATTTTGAAGGATTTGTATATTCTAAAAATGATGATGCTGTAAAACATGCATTTAACGTATGTAAACATCAAAAAGTTAATGATTATACATTAATGAATAAAGAAGATTTCAATCAACAATATTATGTTGGCGTGAAAATACCACTAACCTTTGCAAGAAGTATTTATCTAAAAAACGACGACTTTAAATATTCTCAAGAGTCATTACTTGTTCCTTTTTTTATGTATAAAATGAACATTGATAATTTCCTGAATTACACGGCACCTTAACGGACACTCATTCCTGAGCAAAACGGACAGCGATACCTGCTAAAAGCGGACAAGGATTCCTGAGCAAAACGGATGGTGATTCTTGCTGAAAATGGACACTTTTCATTCAATCATTTTCCATGGTAATTAGCACATCTGTTGGTAAAAAACGAACCAGCAGGGTAAGCATCCGGTGTAGTACATCTTTTTTCAATTGTCGCGGCTGAGTATTTTTCGGCCAAAACAAAAAAGATGATAAACGAATCAAAAATTCTGGATCTGATCAAGAGGCAAAAGGAGGCAGGGCTTTGCATCACTGCTTCCTTTTGCTCCAAAACGAAGGCATTCCGAAGTCCTCATTCTAACTGGAATGCTTCCAAAACCCGCAATAATCTTACAGCGGAATCCGGAATCGAGTAGAAATAATCCAACCGATTACAACTTTTCCCCAAAAGATTTTAAAGAACACTGAAATTTCAAAGATTTTTGGGCAAAGTAACCCTGGATATCAGAACTTGCAATATGTACTTGACCGATAATAAACTACTCTACGTGATGGTAAAAAGTGAACGGTTTTCAATAAACTGATCAATAAAAATTAAGCTTATTCTTTTTTGCAGATGTTATAGTATGTTGACTTTCGCTTATTTTCTTAAATTTTATTTGATACTTGTTACACTGTATCAAATAGTTTCATACATTTAATCGTCATTGCTGTCTACGAGGGATTTGTGGTTGGAGATTGAATGGAATGAAAACAACAAGTACAGTCATTATAGTGATAGATACCAACAATAGAGAATTACTAAGCCGATTATATCTGGGATATCAATATGTAATACTTTCTACATGGGGAGATGGAAATAATTATAAGGTTAATAGAAAGGATTAGTTATTTCTGATCAATTACTTACTTCAATGACTGGTACTCTAGTTGGGTTTTTAGTCCTTGATTCTAGATCAAAACGCATAAACAATATGTTATTATATTTCATTTACTTATCACATTTTATTCTTTTCTTACAATATTTTGGAGGTATGTGTAAAAATGGCCATTACATCTTATGAAAGAATTTTCAGATTTAGAAAAAGCGAACATATCTTTCTTAGGTAACTCATTAGAATTCTATGCACAAATAGAAGAGCTCAAATCTTACTTAACAGAAATTCATGAGTATATAGAGGTAACAAACATTCATCTTCAAAACGAAAGGATAAAGGGATATAGCAAGACTACTCTTGAAAAAATAAAATATCATTACAAATATACTCATGGTGATATTCTGCGAAAGTCAATTATAATATCTTCTATTATTCTTCTTGAATCAGGTATTGATATATACTGTCGAGATTTTAAAGAAAATAAAAAAATAAAAATTGGATATAAGGATTTAAAAGGTGATTTGCTTGATAGATTTAAATTTTATTCGCAGAAAATATTAGATTCAACTTTTAGCTTTAATTCTCAGTTATGGTCTGATATTGTGGGACTTTATGAGGTTCGTAACTGTCTGATTCATAATAATGGCTCAATAAAATATTTCAGTAAAAAAAAGGTAATTGAAGAATTTATTAAAAGAAATGATGTATTTGAAATTGATGAAGATGACTTTATTAAAATTACTCATCAAGCTTGTAATTTTGGGCTTAAGACAATTGAGAAATTTTATTCTGGAATTACTGAGTTTGCATTTGAATGTTTTCCAGATCTTTAAAATAACGACAACCTCATCGATACGCTCATACATCATAAGAGTTTCAATGGTATGCCAAGCGTACTACTCGGCGGTAAGGTTCGTGTATGCTGGAAGGGACGCTACCACGTAATCTTTTACAGCCCATTACTTCAAACATTAGGTACTAACTAAAACCATGCTTGAATGACAAAGGCAAAAAATATAGACGATCTATTAAAACAAAATGAAGAAATAAGTCAAGAGGAGGTTAGAGACTTATTTATGAATAGTTGGAATACTTCTTCAAAAATTGGAGATCATAGATACTATAAGTATACTTCTAAATCGCCAACATACGGGATGTTTTTCCCATTTAGCTTCATGTGTAACTTGAGAGGTCGATTTGACTCCAATTCCTTTAATTATTATCCGCAAACCCTTCATGAATTAATTATACAATCTAATTTCATTCATGAGTATGCTCATTTAATTCATTTCTCTGGGACTCCTGCAGGGATCATATATTCGATAAATCTTGCAAATATTTTACTTGATTTGTTTTCCATTATTCCAAAATATTATGAAGAATTTGCTTCAATTGACATGCCTTTGATTAACCATTTATCTCAAAGCCATGGTTCAGAAATACAAGAATTTACTGCTACATACAAAGATAAGTTTATAAGATTCAGTCCTATGCATAATTTATCAAATGAAGAAGTTTCTGAAGAAGTATTATATCCTGAAGATATTCTAGAACTTGGAGCTGTATTCAATCAAATATCCCTTTTATCATCAAGAGTTTCAGGGAATGATGTATTAGAAAAAATAAATAAATGGATGGCAAATAATAACCTTGCTCTATTTAGTTGTAATAGTAAAGTATCAAGATTAATTTCCGAATTTGGAGATAATGACATTTTTAATTTAATCCCAATAATAATAGACTTAGCACTATTCGGTGATTATCAAGACCTAATTAAAAAGAATTACATCATTGATAGTTTCCTATACTATTTTAGGAAAGCGACTAAAAAATATAGGGGTTTAGATTTTCCTCAGGTTTCTAAAAAGGGTGATAATATATGGGATGATCTATATGAAGGCAAAAACAAGAGAGATATATATAGAAATACTACACATTTTTTTCAAGAATGGAGAAAAGCATTGAGTGATTTACCGGTGTCATTTTTTGATACAATGTCTCGTTCATTGACAGCGAGGAATGTGGATTTCAATAAATTTCTTTATCCATTTTCTTCTTTCTTCATTTTACGAAAATTTGTTGATTTCCCGATGTTGATAAACCCTGAGATGTTACATACGATTCATGGTCATGAGGAATCCTATGAGTGCAGCGGAATGATTATTCCAACCTTCCCTCTTTGGGTACATGGTAAAGATATTTTAAGAATAATAGAATGGTCGGAAATTGCTTTTATTACCTATCAGATTAGCTTCTGTAAGGGTCATCTTGTCTGTCCAGATCAAGGTCTTTTTAGCAACTGTGCAAATGAACCTCTTTCCGATTCAAACAGTAAACCACATGCCTGCAGTTTAGAAAATATTCTACTAAATAAATTCAAAATTGATAAAACTGTAATTAAATACAACTAAAAATGACAGAACAAAGTAACTTTGATGTATATATCGAAAAAATAGAATTCGATCCATCTTCTGTGGACATACCTGGCGGTTTGGCCTCAAAGGGTGTTAAAGGACAGTTCTTAACAAATCAACTTGACGAAATTATTGGTGAAGCTATTTTTAAGTTTTCCAATAATGTTATTAGGAATCTATCAAGAATTGAATCGGACATGGATTCACAGTATAATCTTGAAGAAATAGAAATTAGCACTATGATTGTTTTTGACGGCAAAATATCCTTCAAAATAATTGAAAGTGGCGGTAGTGTTAATAATGGAATAAAATTTTTATTCAAAAGGAAAAAATAGACAGTGCCTTCATATAAATATTTTCAATTGAATCAATATCAATTGGGCTAATATTACAAAAGCAGGGCAATTTTGTAGTCGGGAATCAAAAATGCAGTGAAAATGGGAACTGCAATACAGTAAAACCGGGAACAATAATACAGTGATAAGTTAACGTGATTATTAACCTGTGTTACCTTGCAGCAAAAGAAAAAATGACTGCAATGGAGGCACAACAAAAACGACTTATCATTATGTATCATGAGATGTTTATTCTGGACAAACTGACCCCTTATTTCGTAAAATTGCCCCCACCTGTCTAAAGCCAACCCTGTGAGGGCAAAAAGTAAACGGTTTTAATGAACTGAACAATAAATTTGTGACACCTGTGGCATTGTTTTTCAGTAAGCAGTCGGATAGGTACATTTTGCCAGTTCTGGCATATAGGGTTACTTTTCCAAAGAAAATTTGGAATTTCAATGTTATTTGGGATCTTTTGGGAAAAGTTGTAAATGGTTGGATTATTTCTAAACTATTCTGGATTCTGACAGGTTTTTGATGCCTAAGTTTTTAAGACTTTTTATAACTTAGTTTATTAGAGAAATAAATTGATTAATAAATCAAAAAAATAAGTGTATAATAGTAAGTATCTAAAGATAAATTTGAATGAAATGTTTTAATGAATTTTTGTAAAATCTAGTTATGATAGAATTTTTCATTGGAGTTGCTGGAGTTTTCTTAACCCTTATGTTTGGTGTTTTCTCAATCATAGTTTATCGTAGTGAGAAAAACAAAACCAGAATGAATCTATCATGGAAAGAGTGTGTTTGTTTATCAAATGAAGAAATTAATAGATTAAATCGCCTATTAAAGAATAATAAATCAGATATTAAAAATCCAATTTTTAATTTTAAGGTCAGATTAGCAAATTCTGGACTTTTGGATATAGACAAAAACAAAGTATTCAAGCCAATCAAAATGATTGCACCATCAAACATAAAATGGCTTAGAGTTAATTCATTTTCGGAAAATGATAATATCAAAATAAAAATACTTAAGGAAGGTGAAATAGGGATAAAATGGGATCTGTTCAAGAAAGGAGAATTCGTAGATATTGAGATAATTGCAGAGATCACAAAACCTTTTATAGATGTTATTAAAGAGTTTGGTAGCGCCGAATTGGCTAACGATTCTGAGAATTTATTTAATAATCTAAAATTTGATTTCAGGATTACTGATTTAAAATTTATTTCAAAAGAAGAAGTTGTTTTTGTTCCAACAGAAATAAAAGTATTTTCAAGATTATTCAATTTAAAAGCAATTGCGAATATATTTTGTGGCGCATTTATCTTACTGCTAATTAACTTATTTCCACAGTCTAAGATTTTTTCAGAACCAATATATAAATTAGATTATTATTTAGTATCTGATTCAATAGTAGAGAAATGCAGAATATCACCCTCATCAAAAGCTAATGGAATAGATTTATATGTAGGGAATAAAATTATACCCAAATCATTGTCAATTGAATCATTTAATAGCAAGTACAAAATAGAAAGTATAAACTCTGTGAAAACTTCAAGTCGATCCACCTTAATGTACAAAGTTCTCGGATTTGTTTGGATGAGTATTGGCATATTTTGCCTAATCGTAATAAACATTTTCGTATTTGTAAGAAAAAAAATCTTTGAAGATATTGGTTTTTGACTCTATTGTTAATAGCAGTTGTAATTGGTTTTATCAATCTAAAATGTCTAATTGTTTATTCCGGACAAACTGACCCCTCATTCTGGATAATTGCCCCCCCCTGCCGGAGGTCAACCCCGTGAGGGCAAAAAGTGAACGGTTTTCAATGTAAGCCTCCGATTAAGGACGACTTGATTTATACATTTCTTCACTAAGGATACAACTTGTGAACAATTCTGCCAACCAGGAGTAACTTGGTTCAAAGTTGG
>JGI20214J51088_10002878_pt1 | contig 11400 bp, 7 predicted proteins | sample WetSurMetagenome_FD_51088 | JGI IMG/M metagenome (IMG submission 51088)
GGTCTTAACTCTGCTGGTATGGATGGACCACGACAGGCAGACGGTAGTTTGCCTGATCTAAATTTCTTAAAACTCGCTTCAGGTTCAAAATTAATTGATGCTGGTGTTAATATCGGGATCGCGTATAATGGTAATAATCCTGACCTGGGACCTTTCGAGTACCAGTCTGGTTCACCTGCCCCAATACAAATACCTGTTTTTCAATCATCATCTGTTGAAAACGCAGCTCCTTCAATAATTGAAATGAAATATGACTTAAGTCTGAATAACTTAATAGTTCCTTCTGTCTCTTCTTTTAATGTACTTATAAATTCTGTGGTCAGAGCAGTAAGTGCAGTTACTATTTCAGGTACAAAGATTAAACTGACGATTTCAGGTCGTACCGTTGCAGGAGATAATGTAACAGTTTCATACACAAAACCATCAACCAATCCAATTCAAACAACTGCCGGAGGAACCGCAATAAGTATCTCAAGCCAACAGGTTGTAAATAATTGCATTAATATTGCTCCAACTGCTATAATAACATCTCCCTTATCCAATAGTTCATTTACAGCATCGGGAAATATTTCAATAATTGCATCTGCACTGGATACAGATGGTTCCATTACAATTGTTGAGTTCTACAATGGAAGCACCAAACTCGGATCAAAGTCTTCTGCACCCTATACTTTTACCTGGAATAATGTTAGTGCAGGCAATTATTCAATATCAGTTACAGCGACCGATAATCTTAACGCGAAAACCACTTCATCTTCTGTAGCCATTTCTGTTGTCAANCCTGCAGTTGTTATAAATCAACACCCAATGGTGAAAATTTTAAATCCTGCCAAAGGGACTAAACTTGAAAATCTTTCTTCTGTCACGATTGATGCAATAGCTTCTGATCCTGATGGTTTGGTCAGTAAGGTAGAATTCTATAATGGTTCAGTTAAGCTTGTAGAGTTGACTTCAGCTCCTTATGATTATATATGGAAAAATGTTGCATCAGGAAAGTATTCAATAAGGGCTATTGCAACTGACAATCTGAATGATACAACCATTTCGAAACCGGTTGAATTTGAGGTGGGATCTACTGTTAAATATGATGCGAACTCAGATATAATAAAACTTTATCCAAATCCGAACAATGGTCATTTTTCAATTGAGTTTATTAACCCTTTGCTTTCCGATAAAAGTGAAATAATCATTACAGATCTATCGGGAAAACAGGTATATAATAGCCTCGTGTCAAAAGAAGAAACTTTAAAGCATATTGATGTTTCTGCCAGTAGATCCGGCACTTATGTAATGCTGATTAAGGACAAAGAGATAATGGTAACTAAAAAATTTATCAAGAACTAGCTTTGCAATCCGAAATTAACCTGATCTCAATATTCTGCAATCTTTCCACTAAGTTCAAAGTCCCTTGCCATTTCAAGAATGCAAGGGACTTCTTTATATATTGGAGTAAAAATAATTGAAGAATGTATCATGTGAAAAGGTGAATATATATTCTTAAATTTATATTTGTACTTTATCACGAGTCAGATTCTTAAATGTTTCTCTATGGCTAGTCAAAGGAATCTTGTCAGGACCCTTGGCATGGGGTATGTTGTTATTTTTGTGGTAGCAAATATCATCGGATCAGGCGTATATAAAAAAATTGCTCCGATGGCAGCAGAACTTCATTCTTCGATATGGATACTTATGGCATGGATTGCGGCAGGTTTAATTACTCTTTTTGGAGCATTGAGCAATGCTGAAGTTGCAGGATTACTAGCCGATACAGGAGGTGAATTTGTATATCTTAAAAAAATTTACAACCGATTTTTTGCTTTTATGTACGGCTGGTCGCTCTTTACTGTTATTCAAACCGCTACCATATCTTCACTGGCATATGTATTTTCACAGTCACTGAACAGTATTGTCCATTTGCCAGTATTATTCAGTTCCCTTCAACAATTCACAATAGGAGGAATTTTTTTCCCATTTCAGGATTTCGGTGTAAAACTTACTGCTATCCTGCTGATTCTGATCTTAACAGGACTTAATATCTCAGGATTAAAGAGTGGGGCAGGTGTCAGTAAAACAATTGTATTATTAGTTTTGGTTGGCCTGTTAATAATTGTCGTCTTTGGTTTAGGCAGTTTTGCAAAGAAACCAGTAAACTTTGTGAACTTCAAAGATTTGACACAGGGAACAGTCACGGTATCTGCTTTTTATACGGCTATGCTTGCTGCCTTCTGGGCTTACCAGGGATGGGTATCGGTCGGATTCATAGGCGGAGAGGTTAAAGATCCTAATAAGAATATACCTAAAGGAATTGTAACCGGTGTCTTTATTGTTATAGGCATCTATCTGGTTGTAAATTTAACCTATCTTACTCTTTTATCCATTCCGCAACTGATACAGATTCATGAATCTGGCAACCAGATTGCTGCAGTTGAGGCAGTAAGGTCATTCTGGGGAAAAGGAGGGGTAATGTTTATATCATTTTTAATTCTTATTACCACCCTGGGGTGTACCAATGCAAGCATACTTACTGGTGCCCGTCCTTATTATGCTATGGCTCGCGAAAAATTGTTTTTCAGAGGTATCTCTAAAATTAATAATGCAAATGTTCCCTCAAACTCATTGCTTTGGCAGGGAATATGGGCATCNGTACTGGTTTTGTCAGGAACCTTTGATCAGCTGACTGATATGATTATTTTTGCGGTCTTTATATTTTATGGAGCCACCACTTTAGGAGTCTTTATTTTGCGTCATAGAATGCCAGAAGCTCACAGACCTTACAAAGTATGGGGTTATCCTGTGGTACCGGCTGTTTTTATCTTGTTTTGTTTCGGCTTGTTTTTTAATACTATTATAACCCGACCCCGCGAAGCCGCCATAGGTATGATACTAATCCTTTCAGGTATTCCGGTTTATTTTCTGCTGAAAAAAAGATATTCAAAACCCTAAAACAAGCCCCTCCGCTTCGCGGTATCACACTAAAGGGGGACAAATGATTGGGGTTACGTTGGCGGATGTAAACGTTTAGAAAACCAGATTCTTACCGAGCGCATTTTTTCAAGCTGACTTGACGGAGCATGACGACGGCAGCCCGCTCGTTCGGTGCTATTTTCGGGGGCTCCCCAGCGAATTTCTATTCCATCATTTGGATTATAGGCCATCTCAAATGCATCCCTTCTTTCCAGTATTTCACCTATGGTNAACTTTTGTGTCGAACCATCTGTCCTGGTATAATTGATAGATAGTTCAGANATCTTTTGACTAAGTACCGNTTGAAGTTTTTTCTTAACCTGCTCAGGAGAAATTAGTTTTGATATTTTAAAGTCCTGCGGTGATCGGGCGACCAGGTCAGGAAAATCAATCACTGCATCAATAGCAATCAGAAGTCGCAGGTCGCGATTTGGTGTTGAGAAGTTTTCCCACTGACCACCGGCAAGAAAAACTCCTGCTGCACTTGAAGGCATTGGGATATTGGCACCTGGATTCTGTTTAAACCATGCCTCCCCGTTTGCCACTGATGTGACCCGTACCATGAGTTGTTCGTGAAGNGCCTGAATAAGATCAAGTAATTCAGCTTCAGGATCAAGTGGTTTCGGGTTTATTAAACGCTCCATTCTGTTGTAGAATAAACCGGTTGCCATCTTTCTTTGTTGTACCGAAAATGGTATATACCCTTCTGATGCCGTCAACTGATCGTTATGCATCAGGTAAGGCTTATTCTTCCTTAGAGAAATGGGACGAAAGGCTTTAAATCCTGGTTCCCCAATTACACCTGATGTATTAAAAAGAAAATTTCCTTTCCAGAACCGTTTGATACCTACGGTACCATCAGGCTGAGCATCAACAGCAAGAAGTAATCCTGGATGGCTATTGGTTTGAGGGATACGTCTCACCAGGATCAGAGTATGCCCATATGGATCAGCATATACAATACCAGGAAGCAGGGCTCCTTGCTCAAGAGGAACCGGGTAATAGTCGGAATTTTCATCATCAAGTGCTGTCCTGGCAGTAGCTGATTGAACACCGTCTTTTATTCTTCTGAGAAAAATATTGAACGCTTCAACAGGATCTGCTCTTGAATCTGACATCTCGTTTGTTATCCATTGGCCCGTTCTGGGACTTCGCTCAAGGCTTCCCCTGTCGCACACGTGGTATCCGAACGGCAGGCCAAGCTTCCATGCAAAATATGCTCTTAAAAAAAAAGGATTATCGGCACAGTCAGGCTGCATTGTGAGGCTGATTTTTCTCTCAGGATTATCTTCATCAAGTGAGAGGTAATTGTAAAGGAAATTTTGATTTTTATTCCTGGTTACATCATGAAGGGCAGTCCATGAAGCCTGTTCATTACAGCCATAAAACAAGGCGTTTATCCATGCACAATATATTGATTCCATATTACTATCCCATCCACGAATAGTTTTCCAAACAATACCTGGTGAAGAATTTACCTTTCTGACTGCTATTGTAAATTCCAGGTCACTCACCACCTTCTTATTTACTATCAGCGAGACCTTATATCTGCCGGAAGGACTACCCGGATAATCTTTAATCTTCCAGACTGGGGATCCTTCTCCGGTTTTATCTTTAAGTGAACCTATATTTCCTTCAGGACCAGTGACAATGATTTGTGAGTTCAGAATATCTTTCTGTCCTGTCACTAAAATGCGGAATTCTTCTCCCGGGACTGGATTCCCGGGCAAAACCAGCATTGAATTTCCTGACAAGTATATTTTAGAATTGTCGCCTACTCCAGCTGAATCGGACAGTTCTGAAGCATTCCTGTTTTTTTTAATTTTCTGGCGATTGTTCTGACATGCTATACAATTGAATGTCAAAGATATAATCAAACAAATAATTAATGAATGAAATCTAATTCCGGATAAGTTGTTCAAAACTGGCATTTTTGATTTAAAGATACATGAAATCAAATGACATTCGCTAAGATATCACTCACCGGCTCTCATCCACAGTACACCGATTTTAGTTCTATAGCAAACTCTGTAATAAATATCTTTGACTAAAGCTTTTTGGAATTGATGTAAATAATTCAAATAATTAAAAAGAACCAATATGTCAAAAAAAATTGTAATTATCGGAGGTGGAGTCGCAGGACTATCTGCTGGTATATACGCAAAACTTAATGGTTTTGATACAGAAATAATTGAATTGCATTCAATTACAGGAGGCCAATGTACGGCCTGGGACAGGAAAGGATACCGTTTTGATTATTGCCTTCATTGGTTAGTGGGTACAGGAAAAGGACCTTTCAACGATATCTGGAAAGAAACCAATGTATTAAATGATGAAGTTGAAATTATAGATCATAAAGTCCATACCAAAGTATTTGCTGCTGATGGAAGGGAATTTATTATCTATACTGATCTTAATGAATGGCAAGAATATTTATGTGAATTAGCTCCTGAGGATACCAGTAAGATAAAACGGATGTGCTCCGATATGAGAAAGTCAGCTTTTCTGCAACCATTTTCAAATCCTCCGGGATTAAGGAAGATTGGGCAAACAGTTAATTCTTTCTTTGGCATGATACCTGTTATGAAGCTATTTTTGAAATATGGACGAAAAAGTTGCGATGAATATTTTGACAGATTAGGTTTTAAAAATGAAACATTGAAATATTTCTTCAATAGTATTTATGGATCGATGGATTTCTCTGCTATGGCATTTATAATGATGTTTGCATGGTTCAATCAGAAGAATGCAGGATATCTGATTGGAGGTTCATTACCAATGACACAAAGAATGACAAACAGGTACCTCGATCTGGGTGGCAAGCTCAGAACAAAGTCGAAGGTTACAAAAATATTGGTCGACAATAATATTACTAAAGGTGTGATTCTTGGAGATGGCACCGAAATAAGGTCAGATTATGTTGTTAGTGCTGCTGATGGACATTCCACAATCTTTGACATGCTTGAAGGAAAATATCTGGATAAAAAGATATCGAACGCTTACGATAAGTGGAAATTATTTACTCCNATAGTACAGGTCTCATTTGGNATAAACAGCAGAATAGAATCGGATGTTCCTGTTGAGACGTGGCTCATTAAGGACCAGATGATTGGAAAGACAAAAACTGTAAATGGTTATTCTTTCATGAATTATAGTTTTGATAAAACAATGGCACCGGATGAAAAGTCTGTAATCGTAATGAGGTTTAATTCGCCATGGGATCTATGGAAAGATATAAGTGCCATTGAGTATAAAAAAGAGAAAGAACAAATTGAGAAGGATGCAGTATTAATACTGGAGAAGCGTTATCCGGGAATCTCAGATAAAATAGAAGTCTGTGATATTGCAACCCCTCTCACAGATGTAAAGTATACAGGAGTATGGAAAGGATCATACGAAGGGTTCTTGCCCTCGAGTAAGAACATAATGGATAATCTTAATCTGGTTATCCCGGGGCTTAAAAAATTCTATATGGCGGGTCAATGGCTCTTCCCGGGTGGAGGATTACCTCCTGCCGGACAATCAGGCAAATGGGCTATACAGTATATCTGTAAAGAAGAGCGTATCGACTTTAAGACATAATTTTGTCTTCGCTAATTAACTAAGTGAATCACTTAGCAATTTTTACACACATTAATCGTGTTTGATCGCGGATCAGAAGTTTGCCATNGGCAAGAGCTAATGGAGCCCAGTTTTGATTTGATGAGCCTTTCGATCCTTTGAGTAAATCTGATACAGCAATCGGCTTAAAGGCTGAAGGATCAGGCTCAATAAGATACAACTTGCTGCTGCCATCGGTCGATATAAGTAATCCATCGGCGATGATTATACCACCTTTATCAAATAACGGTGACCTGCCGGTTTTCCATTTTATTTTACCATCCATGCTCATGCATACAAGACCGTCTTTTCTTTCATTGGTTGTATATTGGGCATAAAAATACCCGTTATATAGTACAGGAGTCTGAGTATGAGCACCAAAATCAGCATTTTTATAGAGTTCTTTAACACCATAACTACCATCAGTTTTTTTCTCGATTTTTATCATTGCAGCGCCNGCCTGGTATCCACCTGTAATCAGTACCTTGCTTTCCCCTGCATCAATAGCATCAGGAACAGGAATTCCACATTGCCAGTTCGTATATTCCCAGAGTATTTTCCCGGTAAGAGGGTTAATACCAACGACTTTACCTCCGCTTGCACTTTCTCCGCGACCAATTGAAGCAGTTATCATAACAATATGGTTTTCTGTACCTACTTTGATAATTGCCGGACTATCATATCCAACTTCTCCAAGAGNTGCAGTAGACCACTTTACTTTACCAGTCAGTTTTTCATAAGCAACAACCCCNGCCTGTGATGTCTGTGAGGCTAAAATAAGCAGATCACCATATACTAATGGACATTGCGTAATGGCCCATGTTGGAATTTTACCGCCTCCGAAGTCACTCCATACGTTCTTATGCCAGACTGGCTTGTGCGTGTTTATGTCAATACAATACAGATCTCCGTTTGTTCCGCACGAATAAATCAAATTTCCATCCAAAGTTGGTACACTTCTGGAACCGGGAAACATAACAGATCCTGGAGCCTCATAACCAAAATTCCAGAGTTCTTTTCCAGTAGAAAGATCAAAGCATCTTAATTTATCGCCAACTTTGTCATCTCTGTCCAGTAAATAAGCCTTCCCATTTTTNATAACAGGCCCACCAAAACCAATGCCCACATTAACAGTCCAGAGAACTTCCGGTCCCTGCTGAGGCCAGGAGCGTAAGATATTCTTCTGAGATGACACCCCATCCCTGTTTGGCCCAAAATATTGTGGCCAGTCTTGTGCATATAGTGAATTTACTCCAACGAGGCATGAAATGAGGAAAATGCCTCTAATACAAGTCTTTACTATCATATGAATGCTGTTTTAAATTTCAAATTCCGAGGTTCCAATATAGAAATTATTTTGCATAAATGTTTACGACAAAAGTCTTTATAACCTAGCAATGATTTTCATATATTTACCAGATATAACAAATAGGAGTGTCATTTGAAAGAAGTTTAATTTAAATCATAGATGAAATGAAACGAATTCTTGTTTTCTCATTAACCATTTTGGTTTTTGCCTCTACCCAGGCAGCTATTATCGATACCATTCAGATATACAGCCAGTCTATGCAGAAAAATATTTACACGGTTGTAATAACACCTGATAATTATACCTCCGCAAAAGAATTGCCGGTGATGTATTTGTTGCACGGTTTTAGTGGAAATTATCTCGACTGGATTACAAAGGCAAAAGGTTTTGAGAAATCTGCAGACCAGTATAACCTGATAATTGTTTGTCCCGATGGTGGTTTCGGCAGCTGGTACTGGAATAGTCCAACCGACCCGAAATCACAATATGAAACATTTGTATCAGACGAACTGATAAAGGCAATTGATACAAAGTATAAAACAATTAAGAACCGTACAGGACGGGCGATCACCGGTCTTAGTATGGGTGGTCATGGTGCCCTGTACCTGGCTATAAAACATCAGGATGTATTCGGTGCGGCAGGAAGTATGAGTGGAGGCGTTGATATACGTCCATTCCCTAACAATTGGGATATGGCTAAACAACTTGGAACATATGCCCAGCAACCTGATCGGTGGGAAAAGAACACAGTGATTAACATTCTGAATCTTCTAACTCCAAATTCTCTGGCAATTATTTTTGATTGCGGTACAGATGATTTCTTTTTTAAAGTAAATGAAAATCTGCACCAACAGTTAATGTACCGTAACATTCCTCATGATTTTATTGTCCGTCCGGGTGCTCATACATGGCCCTACTGGATAAATTCTGTGAAATTTCAGTTACTGTTTTTCAGGAACTATTTTGACAGCGCAAAACATTGAACATAATACTTGCTACGCTGTTTTGAAGAAATTATCAAGCATATANAGCTATGAANAAAATAGTACTAATTGGAGCAAGTGGTTTTGTCGGATCTGCTATACTGAATGAAGCCCTTGATCGTGGCTATAATGTTATAGCTGTTGTTCGCCACCCCGATAAGATAAAAACTGTTCATCAGCGTTTGATAGTCAAACAAATTGATGCCTCATCGGCATATAATGTGGCTGAGGTTTGTAAGGGCGCAGATGCTGTGATCAGTTCCTACAATCCGGGCTGGAAAAATCCGGAGATTGCAAAGGAAACTACAATGGGCTACAAGGCTATAATTGAAGGTGTAAAGAAGGCAGGTGTAAAACGGTTACTTGTTGTGGGTGGGGCGGCGTCTCTTTATGTTTCACCTGGGAAAAGACTCATGGATGCGGGAATAATACCGGAATCATTCCAGCCGGCAGTGCGGGCGCTTGCAGATGTTTATCTGATAGATCTTAAGGCTGAAAATAGTATAGACTGGGTATTTTTCTCTCCTGCAGGTATCATAGAACCCGGATTGAGAACAGGAAAATTTCGTCTTGGTAAAGATGATCTGGTTGTCGATGAAAAAGGAGAGAGTAAAATATCTGTTCAGGATTATGCAGTGGCAATGATTAATGAGCTCGAAAAACCTGCTCACCATAGGGAAAGATTCACAATTGGTTATTAGGTCGATCCGGAAATTGATGTATTAGGGAAGTAAAAATTTACATTGAGAAATTCAGCAATAGATAATTATTAAGTCTGTAGATCTTTAAAAAATGCCTGTAAATTGTATTTATTTATTCTTGAGAAAATATGAAAAGAGTTATTATCTTATTTACCGTGATTGCAATACTGACTTTCTCCTTTGTTTCGAGGAAAGAAAAGACATTCTGTAATCCTGTTAATCTTAATTACCGGTTCCAGGGATCAGATCTTAACCCGTACAGGGAAGCCGCTGATCCGTTAATCACTATATATAAAGGGAAATATTTTCTTTATGCATCACATAGTGGAGGATACTGGTATTCAGATGATATGCTCGACTGGAAATTCATACCCAATAAGAGCCTTCCTATTGAGGACTATGCTCCTGATGTAATAACAATAAACGACTCTACATATTACATGGCTTCTGCAGGGGTAAAGAAAAATATCTACTATACTACCAACCCTTTTGAAGATAATTGGAAACCAATGGAAAAGACCTTACCATTCCCGGTATGGGATCCTAATTTTTTCAGGGATGATGATGGCAAAGTCTATTTATACTGGGGATGCTCCGACCAGGACCCAATATATGTAGTTCAGCTCGACAGAAAAATGCAGCCAATCACTGAACCTAAAGTAGTTATTAAGCACAATACTGCCGACCATGGGTGGGAAATCCCCGGGGAATTAAATGAAAAAGCGAAGAATGGCTATAATGAAGGAGCCTGGATGACAAAATTTAATAACAAATATTACCTGCAGTTTGCTTCTCCAGGAACAGAATTTAAGACTTATGCTGACGGCGTATATACATCGGATTCTCCAATGGGGCCATTTAAGTATGATGATAACAGTCCATTTTCTTATAAACCCGGTGGTTTTATCGCAGGTGCAGGTCATAGTGGAACCTTCGAAGACAAATACGGAAATTACTGGCATATTTCCAGCATGACTATCAGTATTCGTCATATGTTTGAAAGACGCCTGGGTATATTCCCTGCTTCTTTTGATAAAGATGGTGTGTTACACACGTTTACTGCTTTTGGCGACTACCCGACCATTTTACCTGATCATAAAATAGATTTTGAAAAAGAAAGCCTTTTCAGAGGCTGGATGCTGTTATCGTATAATAAGAAAGCAACTGCTTCATCATCGCTTAATAGCTATCCGGTTATGAATGCCTTTGACGAAAACATAAGGACCTGGTGGTCGGCCAAAACTGGCAATCAGGGGGAATGGTTAAGTGTAGAATTAGATGATAAAGTAACTGTTAATGCCATTCAATTGAATTTTGCCGATAATGATTCGAAGCTTAAGCCTGATAGTAAAGGCATTCAGTATTGTTACCGGATTTTAGCTTCCAACGATCAGAAGGATTGGAAAGTTATTGTCGATAAAAGCAAGAACACTATTGATGCTTGTCATGATTATATTGAATTAGATAAACCTTTAAAGACGAAATTCATTAAAATTGAGAATATCAGAGTGCCTGACGGAAAATTTTCAATTTATGATCTGCGAATTTTTGGAAAGAAGGATGGCAAAACTCCCAATGAGCCTGCAGGATTTACAGTTGAGCGCGATGCTTCTGACAGTAGAAGGGCAAGTGTTAAGTGGAAAAAAGATAATTCTGCTACGGGTCATATTGTAAACTATGGAACCGATATTAACAAATTGTATACATCCTACATGGTTTATGATAATGATTCGGTCAGACTGACAGGGTTGAATAAAGGTATAACATATTATTTCACAATAGATGCTTTTAATGAATCAGGAATCAGGGAAGGGAAGATAAAAATAACAAAATAGCTAAAAAA
>JGI20214J51088_10002879_pt1 | contig 11399 bp, 6 predicted proteins | sample WetSurMetagenome_FD_51088 | JGI IMG/M metagenome (IMG submission 51088)
GTGGAATGCAGAGAATGTCTGATGCCCGATCTAAACTGTCGCTTGCAAGTGTTTAGAAAATCAAGGGCGATTCATATTGATGCATTCGCCCTATGCTAGACTTTTTCGCATGCTATTCATTCAACAATGAATAGCCTTGCGAGGTTTTCTTCTTGAGATACGCTAAAAGGAGTAGAGATCATGAACATTTCATTTCCGGTCAAGATTTTCAATATTGTTGCAATGCTGTTGCTGCTTGCCTTCATGGGTTTTACTTCAGGGAAAGCATCCGCAACGTCTCCGGACGAAAGAATGTATGGACCGTGGGAGGTACAACAGTCATCCAGCGTTGAGAATATCGGGGTACGAGTTTTTTTCTCGCCAGATGGCAATTTTTTCTTGGTTGATCCCAAATCAAATATGGGATTTAACGGTACTTGGGTGATTGGTCGGGCTGGACTCCTTGTGACTATTTACGGAAATGGAAAATGGGCCAAGTTGTGGGATGCGGATGTTGCATTCGAGAGTAATGACAAAATGATCATGGAGGTGAAGGAAAGCCAATTGACACTGCCTGAACGCGTTGTCCTGCAAAGAGTCAAATTCTGACGTTAAGCCTAATAATTTGAAAATGGGGGATTTGGTCAGACCCCCGCTAGGACCATGCTGCAATACGGAGTCGCGGGATCAATACGGGTTCAGCACGAATAATCGGCAGACTTGAATGCCTGACTATAGGGATACCTTGATTGGCGGCTTCGGCCGCCGAGGTGCGGACGTTCGCGGAGACCATGCCCACTGCCACTCCTGGCCGATAGCACGCATACGGCATCATTCCAGGAAGCGGCTGCACGAAGTCTATCAGTTGCCGTGCGTCACATTTCGAACGTGCAGGTTCATCAGATCGCAGCCACGCAATTTGCTGTCGATCGCCAGGTTGAGCATGGCCAGGCCGTGAACCCGGTGTTCGTTTTGAAGGTGGATTCGGATGGCCCAGATGTCCTTTGGGTTGAGGGGTGGATTTTGGCCGACCAGCTTGCCATTTTTTCATGGTCCCCGAGTTTGATTGGATTCCATGTCAGACTCCTTTGCGGTTGATGGGAGCCTGATGGTGTTGCCGAGTCGGAAACGGCCGCTCTCAGGTGGACATGTTGGATGCGACCATCGGCCAGTTCCGGGCAGTCAGATCGATTGCCACTCACGCCCGGTCCAGCCCCAGGCTGCCGGTTGGAACTGACCGGAAATGAAGGGCACTTAGAATCGTCCGGCCCGTCGATCAGGCCGCCGCTGCANACTGCTCGCCGCTGAGCACATCCATTCCCACCCGTACCCAGCGTTCATGGCTTTCGTACACCTGTCCCAGGCGTGCATGGTAAAGGGTGTCGCCATCCCGGAAGGTGATCTGTGCCCCTGGCTGATAATAGGTCTGAGGCAGCAGCAGGTTGCTCAAGTTATGTTCAGTATCGGACATCGGCAGAAACACCGCATGCGTCGANGCCCTCGGCGCGTCTGCCGTATCCTCGGTGAGGCTGATTTCGACGCGCTTGGGGTGGCGCGACAGCCGTTGCGCCCCGACCAGAAGCTGTCCGTCAGCCTCCCGATTCCAGCGTATCGCCAGCAGTTGCCAGCTATTCTCGGAGGGATTGCTGCTGACAGCGATCAATCTGCCGTGCGGCAGCGCGGTAGATGCTTCCAGACTGAAACCCATGCCGTCGGTACTCTCGTCACGCAGCATCCAGGGTTCCATTGCCTGGCGTGGACTGCCGCCTTTGACGCATGCAAGGGATGCCAAAATATTGCCCATGCCGCAAGCGACCCATACCCGTTTAAAACGGTGAATGCGCTGACTGCTGCGACGCACGTCATCGCGCGAAACCAGTTTGGCTATCTGGCGATAGAGTCCTTCTTCTCCCTCTGTACTTGAAAGCGGTTCGATCGATTGGAGGTGTTCGACCAGCGGAGCCAGCGCAAAGAAGCGTAGCAGCTTGCCAGTCGGCGGATTGTCATCCTCCAGGACGAATGCCCCTTCATTGACCATCAGATCGACGGCGTGGGTATGCCGGCTGGGCTGGAAGCTCGATTCGGGCAACGGCAGGTCGGGAAAACTCTCGAATAGCTGCGCGATCGCCTCGATTTCACGTGCCTTGTANCCGANCGGATTCGTCATTCCGATCATCACCGCCAGCGAATATTCGCGAGAACAGTTGGTCTGGCGGGTATNCAGCGNGACCGGCGCATCGGCATAACCGTCTCGCTCAACCATGCGGTAGATGTTGTGCACGAGCTGCCAGGCAGCAGCGCTCGGCAGCTGCGAATTGTGGAAATCCCAGCGCATCGCCAGACCGGCATAGCGTAACGCCCGCGTGGCGATCTCCGCACGCCAGGGTTGCAGTTCAAGATGGGCCGGGCCCTTGTAGGCATGCTTCAGCATGTTGAACCAGGCAACAGCGAGCAGCGACCAGAACGTCCAGGAATTGCGCCACAAGGGCTGTTTCGCCAGCGAGAACGATGCATGGTTGCGCATATACAGTTCAACGACTCGGAACTGCAGCGGCAAGCCAGCTTCCTCGATCGCCATCAGCATCTTGAGACGCTCGGCATTGGCATCCACATTTTCCGCATTGAATCGCTCCAGCCCCTCCACCAGTGCCTGATGCGTGTCGTAATCGGATTCTTCGGGCAGGGACTTCAACCACTTGCGGACGGATCTGTCGGAGTCGAATGGCGAGCCATCACCGCCACTTTTACGGTGGGTGATCGTGCTTACCATTTCGAGCAGATTGGGCATGGCTGGCTTCATGTTGGCGCAGATATCCCATGATGAGCATCATTTATGCCAATCAAGTCTTGCCGATCAAATGCCCGGGAATGCCAGCTGATGCGGGAGCTTCGGCTGGTCCAGATGTAATAGTTGATGAAATTACGTCAAGTTGCGTCGAACCGTAGCCAGCNCTGGAAGGAATCACAATAGCCTGCCACTGGACAACCCGGAACGAGGCATCTTCAGGGTTCGCCGCGAAAGCGTGGCCGAGCGGTCGAAGGTGCTGGTCTTGCAGCACAGCGCAGAAGATGATGGCGGTATCGCTATTTTCATCAAGCATGCAACATGAATCGCCACTGCTTTTCTAGACGCCACTAACCGTCGGATTCGGCCAAATTCAGACAGGGTAATGGTGTCCCTTCAGGCAGAAGGCCAAGCATGTCGCATGATTAGTCAAACGGTCAGAAACGGCTCAGGTTCTGCCGATAGAACTATGGAAAGCGGTCGTTCAGGAGCGAGGCGAGCTTACGACCGGACTTGCGAGTAGAGGGAACGCGATCAGTCGAAAGGTCGAAGCTGTCTTTAGCCGACTGTCGGACCCCCGATGCGGTCGACCTGACCAACATTAATGGGGGGGTTGAAGAGCAGATCGAATGATCCTGTACGATTCTTATGTAAAACTTGATGTTGCCATCGGATAGCATTTTTATAAGGCTGAAACCCATAAGTTTGCAGTTCTTGGGACTTCAGAACTGCTCTGAATGCCTGGTTTATGGGTTCATTCNGCCGATTTCGTGCTCCGTGAGCGCATACATCGAAATTGCANCTACCGCTAGTGCCGATCTTTGATTTTGAGCACGGCACGGATGCTGGCCATTTTTTCCTGAGCCGCNTTTTCNCCCATTTCAATCGCAAGCTTTTTGGCAGCGAAATCGATGGCGCCGACTTCGCGCACATCCGGCTTGATCACGACATCCGCCTCGCGGGCCTCTGCCTGGCTCGATGCTCGGCCCATGATGGCGATGGTTTGCGANAGAACGTCGAAGGTATCCTTGATTTCGATCATGCTCGCTGGATCCTGAGACACGTCCACTGCAATGATGATGTCAGGTTTCATTTTCTGCGCCACATGCACCGGGATCGACGACAGCACACTCCCGTCTACGTAATCCCTGCCCCCGATTTGCACGGGCTGGAAAATACCNGGGATCGCGCTTGAGGCACGGACAGCCATGCCGGTATTGCCACGGTTGAATACCTTCATTTCCCCACTCTGCAAGTCTGTGGCAACTGCGGCAAAACGGATGGGCAGGCTTTCGATCGAGCGGTTGTCGAGGTACTGGTTGATGAAATCCTGAAGCAACTCACCTTTGACAAAGCCACGGTCAGGAAGTGTGACATCGCGTATATGGGACTGTTCCATNCCGAGCGCGATGACCTCGAGCGCTTCGGCGCTGTATCCACCTGCATAGAGTGCCCCCACCAAGCTTCCGGCGCTGCTGCCCACGATGATGTCGGGCTTGATGTCATGCTGCTCGAGAACCTTGATGACNCCTACATGGGCAAAACCTCTTGAGGCCCCACCTCCCAGCACCAGGGCGATCACCGGTTTATCCTGTTTGACAGGTAGCAGGCGGGAGGATTCGGGAGGCGTCACTTCCTTGAAGACAATCGGCTGAGTGGCGCAACCCGTCAGCATGAATGCCAGCATCACCAGGAAGAGGAATAGAGCACTGTCTGATTTCATCACGATCACATGATGATCTCCAGATCGATTCTTGGAAATGACAAATCCACATTGCACNGGTTTTTGCCGATGACATGATTGAACNTGTCAAGCGGGCGAAACAAACCCTCCTTTTGACGATAGGGCAGGGCGGGCCTGTCCCGGTTCTGCGGTCTTATGAATAGGCGATCTGGATGCTTGCCGGGTGCCAGCCCGGACAACCAAAAGAAAGGGGCCAGCCTAAGCTAGCCCCCTGTGTTCTGGTGCGCCGGAAGAGATTCGAACTCCTGACCCCTTGGTTCGTAGCCAAGTACTCTATCCAGCTGAGCTACCGGCGCATTTGAAGGTGACGCATTGTACGCATTTTTTTTCACCAAGGGTAGTGGGAAGCACGCATAATTTGGTGGAGTAGGCATAACCNGACAGACCGAAGCAAACTGATGCCCGGACTCCTCTCTGTGAACGGGTATGGACTTGATCTGTATCATCACAACACTTAAACAGGAGCTTCACTTGGCGACCCAGATAATGGCTTTTTCGAGTTTCCCCCGGAATCGATACGGCCGCATTCGTAAGATCGAGGGGTTGCACGCGTTGTTCGGCAACCTGCGACAGCGTTTAATCGCGGCGGGACGCCGTGGCAGGATCGACGCCCCCCTCGGATCGCANGCGTACTGCTGCATGGGCTTGTTTCGCACGATTCAACGGAGCAAGCGGAGCCTGACGCTTGCCGCATCGGGTCTGGCGACCGCAGCGCTATCCGTGGCCATGTCACCAGCGGCGCTTGCCAGCGAACAGCGGGCCCAGGCGCCCGCCACTTTTCCCAATGTCCAGATGGAGGGCTTCAAGCTCCAGCGCAAGGACTTCCGTTTCGGACAGTTCACGGGCTGGCTCAAGCGCGACGGCACCTGGCACATCGAAGGACCGGTGCGTCACAATGGGNTGTTGTGCGGCACCTATGAGGTCGGCGTACGTTTTGGCATTGGTGAGCAGGAATGCACGAATGTGCAATGGGTCTCGGAGGTCACCTACGTCACCTCCAACGAACAGTGCAACAATGCCGAGCGTCCTCATTCGGGCACCGAAATCGACGATTCGCTGGTCGGGCAATTCGATGCCATCAACTGTGCCGAGCGGGTGATCCGCTGCACCGGGACCTGCAAATAGCCATGTATAGCCGATTCGCCGAGATCAACTCTCCTTCAAGCCCTCCTGAATCGAATCGCTTGTGGAGGGGTGAGCGACCCGAACGCGCTGCTTCAGCTGCGGGGAAGACTGACCCGCGCACTGGCGGCACAGCGGAGCAGGGAAGAGCCTACTTCGAGCCACCGAACGTAAAGGTGTAGAACAGGCGGACGGCGGTTTTGTCGCCGGCGCTCGCCTCGCCACTGAGTCGGTCGTTGATGTTGGTATAGAAGGTCACGAAGTTTTCCGTTCCCGTTGCCCCCTGTTCGTAAGCCACCGAGAGCTTGTCCGAGAGTTGGAATCCAAAGGAGGTCAGTCCTGCCGAGAGGCTGCTATTCGCTCCGGTCAGGCTGCTGTCGACGGGCTGTCCGCCGCGGCCGAACAGCAGCCAGGACAGTTTTTCCTGGTCGGGCACATCCGGATCCGAGAACAGGCGGACATGAGGATTCTGGGCTGGACCGGTGATGCTCATTCCTGCCTTCATTTGCGGTTTTTCGCGCACCGCCGAGATGTCCAGGGTGGGGTTTTGCAGTGGTCCGTCGAACAGGATGTTGCCGCGCTCGATGTTCAGACGTTGCCCCAACAGGGAATAGGAGCCATCGACCACCTTGATTTCCCCCTTGGACTGCACAGGNTTCCCGCGCTCACCCCGCAAACGGACCTGTCCCGTTATCCGGGAACGAAAGCCGCTGGTCTGGAAGGGCAAACGCCCTCCCAGCAACTGGTTCTTCTCGCTGGATCGCACCTGAANGTCATTTCCAAGATCCACCCGGACATCGAGCGCCAGCCCGACTGNCTGCTCTNCCCGAGGCTTGGGGGTCTGGCCCTTGATGTGCACGTCGGACGAGAGCGAGGGCGCGTAGGTGCCGCCGAGAACCATCAGACCCCGATTCACCTTGACCTTGCCGGTCAGTTGTGCGCCCTGCTTGTCGAGCGTCAGGTCGCCCACCAGATTGGTGTCCAGATCCAGGTCCTTGCGCTCCACCAGCGCCAGGTTCTCACCCTGAAAATGCAGTTGCAGGTCGGGCTGCTCTCCCAGCCTGGCGCGGCCATCTGCCTTCAGTCGGCCCTCGCCGGTTTGCAGTTCGATCTTGTCCAGGATGATCTGCTCACCTTCGAGGCGGGCCTGCAGGATACCGTCGCTGAAGCTCAGGCCGCTGGATAAATGCCTGACGCCGATTTTCTGGCCTTCTATCCGCCCGGAAATCATGGGGTGCTTCCAGTTGCCCTGAGCCGCGACGTCCAGGTCGATGCGGCCGTCGAAGTCGAGATCTTTCTGCAGCAGCGGTCCCATCCAGTCGAGTGTCGTGATGACCCCTNTCGCCTTCAGGCTCAGTGGGGACAGCGCCGGGATCGTCCAGGCCTGCTTGTCTTTGGCGACCTGGGTGGCGAACTGCAGATCAAGCTTGCTGCCGTTTCTCAAGGTCAGATCCACTTTCGCCTCGACACGATTGTCTCTCGCCGTGGCATCCAGGAAGCCGTGGGTGGGCCTCAGGGTCACCCCCTCCACCACCCATTTGCCGGCCTCGTGCCATAGCTTGAGATTGCCGTTGAGCGTGTCGGTTGCCGTGATGTTCCATTCGCCGCCCAGCAATCCGTCGCTGCGCAGTTCTTGATGCAGCGGCAAGCCCAGCATGGCCACCGGCAGACCGGTAAAGCGACCGGCTGTGCGTATTTCCGAGGGAGACAGATTGAATCCGTCGAGTTGGAACTGCGCCTGGCCGGCACTCAAATGGGCCTGCCCAAGCCTCAGACCGGAACGGCCCACCACCAGACTGGCAGGAGCGTCCAGCCGGAACGCCCGGGGTTTGTCGAGGCGAAGTTGTTCCAGCTTGCCCTGCCAGGTCATCTCCTGATTCAGGCCGCCTGCCAGCCCAGCTTCCAGGGCCAGATCCTTGCCTGCCACGACGAGGCTGCCGCGATGCGCGCGTCCGCTTCCGCTGATGGACACAGTGACGCGGTCCACAGAGAGTTCGTCCAGTTTGGCTTTGTCCAGCCGGGCTTCCACCATGAGCGGGGCGTCGAGGTCGGGCAGCACGTGGGCGGTCAACCCGGCGCTGCCGATACTGAGTTGACGGGGGCCTTTCAGACCTGAGGCCATGGCCTTGAGCGCGATGCCGGGATGTTGCATCCGCCCGCTGAGGGTGGCTGAGCCCTTGACCTGGCCGGTCCATTGATCATGGAAGGGCTTGAGGTCGGCAATACTGAAATCCGCATCGAGCTGGTCATGCGTTGCCCCGAGGGCGCCCTGGAATCGGACATGGCTGTCACCCCAGTCNACCTCGCCCAGACTANCCCAAACGCGATCCCGCTTGACCGAAGCCTCAACCTGGCCAGCCAGGCGTTGCTGGCGNTACAGGCTGTCGTGGATGTCGGCCTTGAANCGGAGCTGCCAATCCGGGTTGAACTGACCACGGCCTGTCACCGCCGCATTGATGCGGGCGGAAGGGAAGTCGCCAAAAGCCGAGGGATCGAGTCGCACCAGTCTGGCCTGGGCGGTAAACGGCCATGTTCCNTGGGTCGTCAAGTCGCCTTGCAGATCGATCTGGCTTCCTGCATTGCGGATGCGGGCTTTGCGGAGCCTGATCTGGTCGCCCTGGCGCAGGGCATCGATTTCGTAACGCTGGCGGGCATCGGCCATCGTTGCCACCAGCTGCTGGGATTCTCNGTCGGCCTGGAGGTCCAGACTGCCGGCAAGCCGGGTGGGCGCCAGTTTCTCGTGGAGGGCTTGCAGGTTGAGAGCNTTGCTGGCCAGCTGCGCATCGAGTCCATCCGNATCCAGACGGGCCTTGCCGGTGAGGGCCGCACCCAGACGCATGCCGAGCAGCAGGTCTTCGAGTACGAGCCGATCCGGGTCGAGCGTGAATCGGGCGGCCAGGCTCGCAAGCGGCAGGCGATTTTGCGCAAGGGTACCTGGCGTGCGATTGGTCAAACCCACCTGGCCGGTCAGTTGATTCCTTTGCGACTGGATGGCCGTGAGGTGTCCGGTCAGGATGGCCTGGGGCAGGGATGGATTCAGGGCATGCAGGTCCAGCCGTGTCAGATCCGCCTTGAGGCCCCCGACCTGGACGGGCTGAAAAGGCCGGAGGACCGCTGTCGACCCAGCCTGCAGCCAGCCGGATTGTGCCTGCAGGCGGNCCCCGATTTCTGNCAGAGGGCCTTGTAGCTCGAGCCGGATCCGCGGCTGCGGCGTGTCGCCATTCAGCGGGATCAGTTCGACTGTGCTCCTGAGGGCGAAGGGGGAATAGCCCACCAAATTCAGCTTTCCATTCACCCTGCCCCAGGGAGAATCGGTGCGCAGCAGTTCAAGCGCATGGACGCTGCCGCTGCTGCTGAAGCCGGCCTGTACGTGCCGCAGCACCAAGGCCAGATTGCNCCGATGGATGTCGATCCGGCCGACCTGAAGCCGGGTCACCTCGATGCCGATGGGCAATGCCAGGGAGGCGGGGGGCTGCAGGGGTTCGTCGCTGGGGATCAGTTTCACGAAGACCGAATCGGCCTGCAGGTGATTGATTTTCAGGCGTCGCTGGAGCAGGGCGCCGAGGGAAATGTCCAGGGCAATGTGATCAGCGTAGACGACTGCCTCCGGGTTGGAAAAGCGGCCTTGTTCCACTCGAACGGTGCCCAGCAGGTTGCCGCTGACGCCCTCGAACTGCAACAGCCCCTTGCTTGCCGCGACCACCTGCTCCAATGTCCATTGCAGGGTCGCTTCGCGTCCGGCCAGCCAATAGGCGCCAGCCGCCAGCAGGAGCAGAACGAGCGGGAGGATCAGCAACAGGCGGCGCATCAGAACAGGGATCCGACCGAGAAGTTGACGCGCCAGGTCGCATCGGCCTCGCCGTAGGCAATATCCAGGTTGAGGGGGCCGAGCGGGCTTTTCCAGCGGATGCCGGTGCCATAGCCGAGTTTCGCCTTGTAGTCCTTGATGTCGTTCACCACATTGCCGGCATCGATGAACAAGGCGGCTTGCCAGTCCGGGGCGATGGGGTGCATGACCTCGATGCTGGCCACCCCGATGTAACGTCCCGGTACGATGGCTCCGTTTTCAGGAATCCCCAGGCTGTCGTATTCGTATCCGCGTACCGACTGGCTTCCTCCGGCCTGGAACAGGTAATCGCTCGGTATGCCCTCGGAAGTCGGGGCCTCCACCGCACCGATTTCCCCGCGCAACAGCAGGGTGCCACGGGCCCCCAGCGGATGGTAGAGGTTGCCCCGGGCATACAGGCGCAGGAAAGCGGTGTTGGAGAAGATCAGGTCGGTGGCACCACCGGCTTGCAGGTTGACGACATATCCCTGGCGGGGGTAGATCTGGGCATCCAGGTCCCGGCGGGTCCAGGAGGCATTGAACGGCAGGGAACTGACATCGTAATAGTCGGCTCCCGATATCTTGTTGCGATCGTAATTGAGATCCAGGGACAGGCTCAGTTCGGTCTTGCCCCGGATGCGCTGCAGTTGTCCCACTATCTGGGCAGTGACCGATTCCTCATTCTGGATATCGGTCCGTTCCACCTTGGCGCTGATGATCGGCTGAAACCCGTAGGCGATGGGCACCAGTTGCACGCGGGTGGATGCCGACTGCTCGCGTTGTTCTAGTTTCAGGGTGCTCGTGGAGCGCCAGCCCGGCCGGAAGGTGAGGTTGTCCTCGTAGCGCAGCTCGACACCCGCGCCTTGGTCGGTGCTGTAACCGCCGCCCACTTTCATCTTGCGTTTCGTGTTTTCCACCACCGCGATCTGAATCGGCACGCGGGATGCCTGTTCGGGATTGTTCGAGGCGGTTACGTAGACGCTGCTGAAGTAGCCGGTTCGCTGCAGCCTGCTCTGCAAGTCCTGCAGATCCCGCTCCTTGTAAGGGGTGCCGGGCTTGATCGGATTGAGTCCGGTGACAATCTGTTCCGGCTGGGTCTTGATGCCGGAGATTTCCAGACTGCCGAATCGGAATGCCGGGCCGCTGTCGGTCACCACGCGCAGGCTGACGGTATGCAGGTCGGGATCGACTTCTGCCTGGCTCTCGACAATGCGCGCCGCCGGATAGGTGTCACTGTGCAGCTCCCTGAGCAGCATCGCCTTGCCTTCGGCCCAGAGGGTGTCCCGAAAAACCATGCCTGCCCGCAGGGGCCAGGCTTTACGCAGGGTCGTGCTGCGTTCGCTGAAGGCCATGCTGTCGTCGGCAAAGGCACCCTGGTATTCCAGCTTGATGGACGCGATCCGGGAAGGCTCCCCCGGATCAACCATGATCCGGGCGCGCCAGCCAGCCTCGCTCCTCACTACCGACTGTCCGATCCTGGGGGAAAAATAGCCTTCCGTCGCCAACAGTTCCCGAATTTCGTCCGGGGCGCCGCGGGCGAGGAATCGGAAGCGTCTATTGGAAAGCTTGGGATTTTGGCGTTCCTGCATGATCTGCAGGTGGGACTCCAGCAGGGGCCGCAATTCCTCCGCGACGGCAAGATCCACCTCGAATTCCTCTGCCGTTGCATTGCATGCGGCTCCGCAGAAGATGAGGCTGACGAGAAGAAGAATCCGGAAGCGGGTCAAGATTGGCTACGCGTTGGGTTTGCCCAGATTCTAATGGATGCTGCAGAAGGGGAGCTGCGTTCACCGTTTGTTTGCGCATGATCAATTCCTCAAACGGCAAGCTTTATGAGTGGGCGCCATATTGTTGGTGACATCTGCGCTTGCCCTCTGAAGCAGGCATTTTGCATTCGACTCCTTTTCAGTCTGGCAGGGCCAATGCAGCAATTTTCTGCTTAA
>JGI20214J51088_10002880_pt1 | contig 11394 bp, 12 predicted proteins | sample WetSurMetagenome_FD_51088 | JGI IMG/M metagenome (IMG submission 51088)
GGATAAACTATCGAGGGAGAGGGAACTAACAAGAGAGGTATATTTCTCTTACTGGTATCCCGTCTCAGAAATAAGTTGAACATTAATTCTGTAATCTCCCCCTTTGAAAAAGGGGGATTAAAGGGGATTTTGAAGCTGAATTAGGCAAATCCCCCTCGTTCTCCCTCTATAAAAGGGAGAGGAATTAGACAACTTATTTACGGGACATAATACTGGTTCTCTCTCCCCTTGTGGGAGAGAGTTAGAGTGAGGGGGAATATTTGGTTATTTGAATTTAGTTCTTGGTGGTTATTTGGAAATTGTGATTTGTAGTTAAGGAGTAATTGTCATGCCGTTAACTGGAATAGAGATCTTCAAGCTGCTGCCCAAGACAAACTGTAAACAATGCGGAGTGCCTACCTGCCTCGCTTTCGCTATGAGTCTGGCGGCTGGCAAGGCTGAGCTGTCGGCCTGTCCGAACGTCTCAGAGGAAGCTAAGGCCAAACTGACTGAAGCCTCCGCTCCTCCCATACTGCCGGTCATTATCGGAGTTGGTGAGAGGGCCTTAAAAATTGGCGGCCAGACGGTCATGTTCCGCCATGAGAAGCGGTTTGATAATCCCTGCGGTTTCGCCATTCTTATCAGCGATAACATGTCTGAGACAGAGGTAAACGCACGCCTGGACAAGTTTAAAACACTGGTCTACGAACGCGTTGGTCTGAAGCTCCGCCCTGATGCAGTAGCTCTGAAGTGCGAGTCAGGCGACGCAGCAAAATTCGAAGCTCTGGCAGCAAAAGTAAAGCAGAACAGCGAAGCCAATATCATTTTGATGAGTGACAAACCGGAGGTCCTGGCGGCTGGACTTAAAGCCTGCGCCGACCGCCGACCGCTTCTATATGCAGCCAATAAATTCAACTATGAGCAGGTCGCCGAACTGGCTAAGGCTAACAAGGTCCCTGTTGCGATAAAAGCGGACGGGCTCGATGAGCTTGCCGACCTCTCAGCAAAATTGACCCAATCGGGTGTTAAAGACCTGGTACTCGATGCCGGTTCAAGGAATATGAAGCAGGCTTTCCAGGACCAGATAGCCATCCGTGCCCTGGCATTGAACAAGAAGTTCCGCCCGATGGGTTATCCTACCATCGTCTTCCCGTGTGAAATGACTGCTAACCCCATGATGGAAACGGTTATCGCCTCAGCCTTCGTGGCCAAGTATGGCGGTATTATCGTCCTTTCCGATTTCCAAGGTCACAGCCTGTTCCCGCTCCTGGTTGAACGGCTTAACATCTATACCGACCCGCAGCGTCCGCTGGCTACTACGGAAGGTATTTATCCGATCAATAATCCTGTGGAAACTTCTCCGGTGCTGATTACCTCTAATTTCTCCCTGACTTACTTTATCGTCTCCGGAGAAATCGAAAACAGCAAGGTTCCTGCGTGGCTGCTGGTAAAGGATACCGAAGGTCTTTCAGTTATGACAGCCTGGGCAGCCGGTAAATTTGTTGCCGATGCCCTGGCTCCTTTTGTTAAGAAGTCCGGGATTGCCGACAAGGTGAATCACCGCAAGCTGACTATACCCGGTCACGCTGCAGCCGAAAGCGGCGGTCTTGAAGAAGAGCTTCAGGGCTGGAAGATAGAGGTCGGTCCACGCGAAGGGGCACATATACCGGCATATCTTAAGCAGTGGAAAGCGAATTAATAACTCAAAACTTTAAAATCAAAAGTCATAACCAAAGCTTAAAAGTAAAAATAAATCCCCCTTCTTCCCCCTTTGAAAAAGGGGGAAATCTCTCCCTTTTCTAAAGGGAGATTAAGAGGGATTTTAGATTTGAATTTTGAGATTATTCTGGAGGAAGCCATGGTAGCTTTGATAGCGGAAAGTATTAACATCATGTCNAAGACCATCGGNCCNGCGATGCGGGAACGCAACGCCAAACCGGTCCAGGACATGGCTCTCGCTGAGTCCCAGGCGGGTGCCGATCTTCTGGATATAAACATCGGCCCGGCACGCAAAGCCGGAGATGAGCTGATGGACTGGATGGTCAAGACCATTCAGACGGTGACCGAAGTACCGCTGTCACTGGACACTACCAACCCGGTGGCCATGGAAGCGGGGCTTAAAATAGTTAATAAACGTGCTTTAATGAACTCGATATCACCGGTCCGTTTTGATACTGAACTGCCCATGGTGAAGAAATACGATGCCAGCATGGTCGGACTGCTCTGGGGTCTCGAAGGTATGCCGCGGGACTCAGCCGAACGCGGTATGCTTGCCGTCGACCTGATCTATAAAGCCAATGAAGCCGGAGTACCGAATGAGGACATCTGGATCGACCCCATCGCTACGCCGGTTTCTCAGATTAACCAGGTGAAGTCGTGTTTCGAGTTCATGAGTATGCTTGGCGATATCGCTCCCGGTTGTAAGTCCACCGTAGGACTTTCCAACATTTCCAACGGCAGCCCGGCACACCTGAGGCCGGTACTCAACCGTGCTTTCCTGTGCATGCTGATGAAATATAACCTTTACTCTGCAATTGTCGATGTCATGGACGCCGAGCTGGTGAAGATAGCCCACGGCCAGATGACGGATATTGTTAGTTTCGTGCACCGGGTCATGGATGGTGAGAGATACGATATTGCCAAACTCTCTCCCAAAGAAGTCGAGTACTACAAGACAGTCCGTGTTCTGCTGGGCGAAACAATGTATTCGGATTCATGGCTGGAAATTTAACTCAAATCTTAAAAGGAAAATATCAAAACCATAATCTAAAAGAAAAAATCCCCTCCCTCCCGATTCGTTCCTCATACGGGATCAAGATTTAAGAAAGGGAGGGAATTAGGGCACATCCCCTGTTCAAGCTGGGGCAGGCTCTTCAGGAAAAGGAGAGGTCTCTCCCTTTAGAAAAGGGAGATAAAGAGGGATTTCAGATTTGTACTTTGAGCTAGGGCTTTGATTTTTGAGGTTCTGATGGTAGCTGTCCCCGATAACCGCAACTACGAGTACTCCTATAATCAATCTTATCAGCTGGCCGTAGAGCAGCTGGCGAAGATTACCGGCTACGGGTCGTTGTGCGACAAGAGCGACTCGAAATACCATGATACGCCATCAGGTAAGTTTATCACCCTTGAATATTTGAACCGTACTTACCGGGTGACATTGCCGGATATAACCGTCACGGTTACTGACAGCAATGAAGATGTGCCTGTACGAGACCGTATTCTGATTCTGCACTATATCCTCACCGCGAAAGGCACACCGCTGAGCGGTCAGATTATCACTTTCAAGGAGTTACCTGAGGGGCAGATATATTTTCGCACATTCAACCAGCGGACAATNAAACATCTGGCGGCTAATTTCGGTGACAAACCTGATCAGCTATTTACAGCGGCAGCAAAATACGGAGGTACTAAAGCCTTTTACGGTGACGCTGCCGTTACCCTGCCTGTTTTCAGCCATGTGCCAATTACGTTTGTTGTCTGGAAAGGCGATGAGGAGTTCCCTGCAGACGCCGGTGTCATGTACGATTCTACGGTGACCGACTATTTGCCAACCGAAGATATCATTGTTTTGACAGAAACTGTCGTCTGGAAGCTTGTCAGGACTGCCAAATAGGGTTAACCAATCTACCTGGTCTATTCACTTTATCTTGAATTTCGCTTTTTCGCGGCTGTATGTAGTACAACGGGCAAAATCCCTTGACATTATCTTTCAACTCTATTACTATTTAGAGAATCACGTTGTTTAATAGGGTGAAACAAAATCGTGGGAGAGAGAATGAAAGGTATCGTAGTTTACTATTCAGGGTCCGGCAGCACCCAGAAAATAGCCGGGGCTATTTATTCCGGCATGAAAGGTATTCTGGAGAAATGCGATATCGCTTCCATAAAGAATATTGACCCTAAAGACATGAAGGAATACGATGTCATCGCCATCGGCGGTCCGATCTGGTATTATCGTGAGACTGCCAACCTCCGTGATTTCGCTTACAGAATGCCTGACATGGCAGGGAAATATGTGATTCCGTTCTGCGTACACGGAGCGGCACCGGAAGGTTTCTTCTTTTCGCTGGTACCGGCATTACAGAAAAAAGGCCTTACCGTTATCGGTTGGAACGACTGGTACGGCGCTGTCTATTATGTACTGCATATGCCTAAACCTTATATTACCGATGGGCATCCGGATGCTATCGATATAAAAGAGGCGGAACAATTCGGCAAAGAGATGGCAGAACGGGCAAAGAAGATTGCTGCAGGTGATAAGAGCCTCATTCCGGCGATACCGAAAGGTGAGAAAGCTGACCCGCTCTGGAAGCCCAGCGGCATGAACCGCCGTCAATCGCCTCCACCCCAGGCAGGCAAGGGTAGTCCCGGCGGAGAACCGCAAAGACAGCAGGGTCCGCCGATGTCCACTCCGGTTAGAAGTATTAATATGTCTAAATGTAAATACCCGGAGTGTACGGTCTGTATCGATAACTGCTTGGTGAACGCTTTTGACTTCTCGGTCAAGCCGCCGAAGGTGAAACAGAACTGCTTACAATGTAATATTTGTGATAGACTTTGCGTGTATGATGCTATTGAGACCAGCAGCAACCGCGGAGCATTACCGACTGCGAAATCTATCAATATGGCGAAATGTAAATATCCCGCTTGTACCGTATGTATCGATCACTGTTCGATGAATGCTATAGATTTCTCGCAGAACCCTCCGGTCTTTAAGAAGACCTGTGAGAAAGACGACCTGTGCTGGGTAATTTGTCCCGAAGGGGCGATCGAAATGACTAATCTGGAAGCCACTCATGGGAAAATGCAGATGAAACGAGGCGATCACGGCTTCCAGGACAATCTGGACGAGGCCGAAAAGACCGGTAAGTTCCGCAGATTATTTACACTGGACCAGGTGGGCTGGGACAACCCGATCTGGAAGATGACCAGGCACCCGCGCTTCAATATTAAAGACCTGTACGATGATAATTTGGATACAGTAAAGAAGAAAAAAAGATAGATTACCCTCGATAGAAGGAAGGAGAATAGGTAAAGGGGGAAGAGTAAATCTCTTCCCCCTTTGCCTTTTATGAGAGCNACGTAACTTGAGCTATCAGCTTTGATATTTGATCTTTAATCTATGGTTCTATTGTCCCTGATTATCGAGTTGCATCTCTATATCGTCTATGGGGTTAAGCTGTTTCAGGTAACGTTCCAGCAAGACCGAAGGCAGAATCCATGTAGCCAGAATGGATACAGGATAGATAATATCGATAATTAACGTTTTCACCATGTCGCCGCCGGCATTAAGAGAAGCAAGGGTAGGTGTAAATACCACGCACATTACGACCCATGGGATAAATATGGCCCATACCAGCACATGTGATCCCAGGGAACGGCGTAAACTAAAACTATATTGCCGGGTCTGCTGATCGCGCCCGGACAGATACAGTATCCATTTCGGGACAGGCTTGTGATGAACCGTGTGTGCCCTGGCTACGTAGTATACCAGTGCGAAATACCCCGGAAAGAACCCGAAGAGGATACCCAGTCCGCAGTAGATGAATACAGTTAAAACATACTCCATAATCCTGTCCTGTAAAATTACAAGATAATAGAAAAACGTTGTCCAGGTTCTAGTATACAACCTGGATCGAAGATTTACGACTAAGGNATCTATGCGTGCTCCAACTATACTAAGATGGTTTACCCACGTTGCCGGAGAGCTCCGAACCCGGTGCCAGTTTCCGGTCCGGCCAAATTTTTGTACCGGGAGCCACTTTACATCCCGGCCCTAGAGTGACATTGTCTCCGATGATGCATTCTTCCAGGATCTCCGAACCTTTGCCGATAATGCAGTTAGAATCTATGATGCAGCCCTTCAGTGTAGATGTTTCCGCTATTTGGCTTTCCGGCCAGATGATTGTTTTTTCAAGATAAACATCGCGCTTGATAAGACAGCCTGCTCCGATAACTGCCGGTCCCTTAATGTGGGCTTTCTCAATAGTACAGCCCCGTCCGATTATCACCGGTCCCTCGATTACTGTTTTAGCGTGGATATGGCTGCGGCCCTGGTTTACCACCCGGCTGCCCAATTTTGCCAGCAGGTCATATTGTACTTTGAGATATGTGGCGGGAGTCCCGATATCGATCCAGTAAGCATTTGATGGATAGGCCAGCACCGGCTTGCCTTCTTTCAGTAGTTGCGGGAAAACGGAGTTCTCAAACATGCAGAAGGCATTTTCCGGCATATAGTTTAAGACGTCCGGCTCCAGTATATAGATACCAGCATTTATCATATTGGTGGTCTCGGTACCGGGAGGCGGTTTTTCAATGAAACGGCGAACATTGCCCCGTTCATCTGTTTCTACGACACCGAATCTTGAAGGGTTGTCAACCGGTGTCAGTGCCAGCGAGGCTTTCGGTCCGTTGTCATGGTGACGCAGCATCATGGTTGTTAAATCAATCTCGGTGATGACATCGCCGTTAAAGACAAAAAAAGGCCCGTCTTCCAGGTATTTCGCGGCGTATTTGACTGCTCCGGCGGTGCCCATGGCTGACGGTTCCACTGAATAGATTAAACGAATTCCCAGGTTGGAACCGTCGCCCAGTCCTTGCTGGATAGGATCGGGCAAATAACCCATCGCAAGGATAACCTCATCGACGCCGTGTTTTTTCAGGTGCAGCAGCTGGTGCTCTAAAAACGGCCGGTTCAGGATAGGCACCATCGCCTTGGGGGTTTTACAGGTCAACGGCAGCAGCCTGGTGCCCTGTCCGCCGACCAGAATAACTGCTTTCATATATAGCTCCTCGAACGTTCAAACTTACTCATTTTAAACTTCGCAGGCAGACGGTGTCCAACACTGCTTTAAGTTTGAAGCTGGAAATGAGTATTATAAATAATTACCGGCTCTTTCCTATTTCAAATGGGTATCTCTCATAAATAATAATACACAAATATTGATAGTCCTACTTCCCTATACGAAGAGGTTATTGGATGATAGTCCCACTTCCCTATACGAAGAGGTTATTGGATGATAGTCCCACTTCCCTTCACGAAGAGGTTATTGGATGATAGTCCCACTTCCCTTCACGAAGAGGTTCCCGGATGATAGTCCCCTCTCCCCTCCGCGGGAGAGGGTTAGGGTGAGGGGGTTCTTTGAAAGGCGTATTTTTACCAATAGCTATCTGACATAATGAGATATTACGTTGAATGTAGAGTCTGTAAATGGAGGGCGGCGGGAATGAAAACAACAACAGGAGCGGACAGGGTGCTGGCGGAAATAGAGGCACTTACCAAAAAGTCCTTTTTACCGATTATAGGTCCGGTAAAGGTAAATATCTGGCGGATTCCGTCATATAACACCGGGTGAAGCGTGTGCTGGAGATCGGTACGCTGATAGGGTACTCAGCTATCTTAATAGCTAAAAATATGGACCCCGCTGGTGAGTTTATCACGGTAGAGATCAATCCTGCCTCAGCGGTGAAAGCACGGGAGAATATTCGTAAAGCCGGGCTGCAGAAAAATATTATTGTGGTCACCGGTAACACCCTGGATGTTATACCGGCAATTCCGGGACCGTTCGATATGGTCTTTATCGAAGCGGCGGATAGTGAGTACTTTGCTTATCTTAAGCTTGCGGAAGCCAAATTAGTACCTGATTGTAAAGCTAAACATTAAGTCGCAAGGCTCGAAATCGCTCACCCTGTGGCACATCCCGCATTCCGCTCACCCTAGCTTGTCCTTCCGCAGAAGGAAGCTTGTCGAAGGGGTGGAATCGGGAAGCTTGTCGAAGGGCAAACATATGTAGAGCTATTTACGCAACTAAGTACGTAAGCGGCGGGGTTGTCTTTGCCGATAATGTTAAAATGGGAATGAGTGAGCCAGCTTAAGGATTCACAACTATATCGAACGACTCCAATTGTTGAGGAGGCTTGCTGGGTACATATAATGTAATCTGGAATGTGCCTATCTCAAGCGCCTTAAAAAGAAACGCATTAGGTCCATAGGGATTAGTTTCATTGCCTGATCCCGGAATAGTATTGGTCTCCAATAATGAGAATGCACTCAAATCTTTGTTCTGCCACTCCCAGCCAAAGAGAGGGGCAGGCTGGAGCACAATAGAGAAGGTTTCATTTACTCGGGTCACTATTGGGCTGTTTGAGTCTCGATAAACCGGCACTCCCGGCCAAGGATCAGGATTTTGTAACGAGGGCGATTCAATTTTTACTTGCTCTGTGTATGCAAACTTACCTCCGCTTTGCAGTTTTCCCTCAATCTTTAGAGGATACGAAATATTGTCTGCGAAGCTTCCGCCGATGAGAGTGAGTCTACTGCTAATGCTACTGGATGGCAATAGTGGATTTGAAGAGGTAACATCAAAGTTGAAGATGAAGGGAGTATTGGTTGTACCCGCGCGGCTTACCACAAGGCTGGCGATCAGAGAGACAACTGGTTCGCTGGAGACATTCTTAAGAGTGACTTCGACAGGTGGTCCGCCAGGGTTAATTGGTGGAAGAGGTCCCGAGACGGACACGACTTGAATCGGTTGCTGCCCTGTTGGGGGCGCGGTTCCGTTGCAAGCTCCAAGCAACAGGGCGACCATGCTTAGAATGAAGATCCCTAAGGCTAATTGTTTTCTTTTCATACGGCAACCCTCTTAATCAGCATTAACTGAATTATATATATAATAACGCATTTGTAATAAATTTTAACATCGAAGATATTATAAAATAAGGTGTCTGGTGCAAATTCGACTCCCTGTGGACTGAAGATTTGAACGAAAGTATAATTTTTTAAATGTCTTAGATAAAGGAAAAGCATCGAGTGACAGGATTCGATAAAAAAGGAAATGATACGAAGCCGATTGAAATCGCTACTGTTGTCGTCTGGAAAGTCGATGACACATTGAAGACCTCTGGGATGACCTGAATCAGTGGGCTGACATAGAATTTAGAAGCGCAAACGGTCAAATCGAGATGATATTAAAACGCGCCGTCGATGACTGGAAAAAGCGGCGTGGAGAGAACAGGCGCCAGGATTTTAGATAAAAAGATATTAATCTATAATATTAAAGAGGTTATATCAGGATTCAACGGGGAGAATACCTATGATAAATGTTGAAAATCTTACCAAAAAGTTCGGAGAAGTCACTGCAGTTGAGGGACTTTCGTTCCAGGTTAAAGAAGGCGAGGTCTTTGGTTTCCTGGGGCCGAATGGGGCAGGCAAGACCACAACGGTGAGGATGCTTTGCTGCCTGATATCAAAGACAAGCGGAGAAGCCTCGATAGATAACTATCAAATAGGCAAACCGGCTGATTCCCTGCAAATCAGGAAAATGATAGGTTTCGTCCCTGATAATGTGGGGCTTTACGATGATTTGACGGCCTTTGAAAATCTCGATTTTTACGGTAAGCTCTATGAATGCCCTGAAGGGCGCAGGAAAGAAAATATCGAGCGTTTTCTCAAGATGCTGGACCTGTGGGAGAGGAAAGACGCCCGGGCAGGTTCATTTTCTAAAGGAATGAAGCAGAAGCTGGCGTTAGCTCGTGCACTCATTCACGAACCAAAGATATTGTTTATGGATGAGCCTACCGCCAACCTGGACCCTGAAGTAGCCAAGACCGTCAGGGATTTCATCCTGGAGATTAAAAAACAGGGCAGGACCATCTTCCTTAACACCCATAATCTTGATGAAGCCCAGAGAGTCTGCGACCGCATTGGCATAATAAAGACCAGGCTGCTCACTATCGGCACCCCGGAACAGTTAAGGGAATCTCTCGCCAAACCCAAAACTGAAATCAAACTGGCACAGGTAAGTGAGGCTATTCTCAGTGAACTGAAAAAGCGCATCCCAAACAAAATTGAAGTCGCCGGCAACAAGTTGATTATTGAGGTGACCGACCCTGATAAAGAAAATCCGGTTATCATCACTGCCATAGCCTCGGTCGGAGGCCAGGTACAGGAGGTCAATCAGCTTGTCCCGACTCTTGAAGATGTATATTTGCAGAATGTGAGGGAAACAAAATGAGAATTTCTAAATCATGGATGGTGGCCGCCAAAGACATAAAGGTATTCCTGAGAAAAAGGTACACCCTCTATTCAATGCTTATTTTCCCCGTTATCATCGGTATCGGGCTTCCGGCTGTGCTTTACCTCGTAATTTCAAGACAGGGGAACCTCCTCGGCATACAGCACTTGACAGATTTAATGAACGCGTTCTCCTTCTTCTTTGTAATCGGAGCGTCAGCAATACCTACCCTCCTGGCGTCTTACAGTCTGGTCGGTGAAAAGGTCGAGAAAAGCCTTGAGCCGCTCCTGGCAACACCCATTACGGACAGTGAGCTTCTTCTCGGTAAAGGTATCGGCGCCTTCGTTCCGTCTATCGGTTCACTCTACATCAGTTCCATCGTTTTTATGGTGTTAACGGATCTGGTAACACATAGTACGCTGGGTTATTATTTTTTCCCTAACTGGACTATCGGAATACTTCTCCTGATATTATTACCGCTTATGTCTATTCTTTCCGTTGAGTGGAGTGTCATCGTTTCTGCTAGAGCCACTGACCCTCGCGCCGCCCAGTTACAGGGAATTTTGATAGTAATCCCCATGTTCGTTATCTATGTTGCCACTGAAGTCGGGGCGATAAAGCTGAATACCGGGACTATCTGGCTCATCTCCGGCGCTGCCTTTATCGCGGATATCATTCTTTTCTTCCTGAGCACAAGGACATTTCAGAGGGAAGAGATATTGACGAAGTGGACATAACAAAAGGTTCTTTTTAATAGCTAGGAGAGTAAATGAGCATACAACATATTCTCATAATTGTGATACCAACGATAATTATTATAGCCGTTGTGACCCTGATACAGCTTACCTCTTAGTCCCCTCTCCCCACCGTGGGAGAGGGACAGGGTGAGGGGGGTACATTATAAACCTTCAACCTTCCACCTTCTAACCCCAAACTCTTCCATAACACCTCACACACGCCGGCTTTTTCATGGAAGTATCAGCCTTCTTGCCGCATTGATGGCAATATTTTCCTTCAAAAAAACTAAATCCGTGACAAAGTGCCTGTCCCCGCGTCCATTTTCATGGGAGTCCTCTTTAGCCGATCAATTACTCCAATTGACCAAAATGACTTGTGATGCTAAACTTAGATTGTTTGGAGTGAAATATTCAATATGGCGCGGCAAAATATTTTAGATGAAATATTAGATAAAGTGGGCGAAATGCCTTTAGAAGAGCAGGGTATTCTCGCTGAACTGATCAGAAGTAGATATAACGATAAAAGGCGCGAGGAAATTCTGACAAATGCCCGTAAAACACGCCGGGAATACTCTAGGGGACAGACTTCTAAAGGTAGCGTTTCAGACCTTCTAAAAGAACTAGATCAGTGATAACTATAATTTGGGGTAGCAGTTTCAAAAGAG
>JGI20214J51088_10002881_pt1 | contig 11393 bp, 9 predicted proteins | sample WetSurMetagenome_FD_51088 | JGI IMG/M metagenome (IMG submission 51088)
CCCCCCCGGCTGCGCATACACCTGCACCCTGTCCGACGGCATCACCAGCCGCACGGCGCCGGCAGGCCGGGGTTCGGGGCTGTCGGCCATCACGATCACGTCGCCCACCCGGATGTAGTGCCGGTAGTGTGCCCCCAGGAACAGGCTTTCTTCCAGGGCGCCGGTCAGGGCGATCGTTCCGGGACGCGCCGCGGCACTCGGGTCTTCGATGTGAATATCCGAGGCCCGGACGATCATGACGGCCTTCCCCCGTATCGGCCCCGCGTATGCCACCGTCTGCCCCGCCAAGACAAGGTGCCCGTCGACAGCGTCCGCCTCTAGCTGATTACTCACACCCAGGAACTCCGCGGCGAAGGCCGTCACGGGCTTGAGGTAGATGTCCTGCGGCGTCCCCGTTTGGACGATCCGGCCCTGATCCATGAGCACCACCGTGTCCGCCAGGGCCAGGGCCTCTTCCTGATCGTGCGTCACGTAGATGGCCGTGATCCCCACCTGTTTTTGCAAGCGGCGTAGTTCGGCTCGTAGCCGCTGCCGCACCTTCGCGTCCAGGTTCGACAGGGGTTCGTCCATCAAGAGCACCTTGGGCTCCACCACGAGCGCGCGGGCCAGCGCGACGCGCTGCTGCTGGCCGCCGGAGAGCGCGGCGGGCTTGCGGGTCTCCACGTCGGACAGGTTCCCGATCTCGACAAGTTCCAAGACCTTGAGGACGCGCCGGCGGATCTCCGCCTCGGGGACCTTCTGGATGCGCAGACCATAGGCCACATTGCCGAAAATGGTCATGTGGGGCCAGAGGGCGTAATTCTGGAAGACCATGGCGGTGCCGCGGCGCTGCGGCGGGAGCTGGGTCACCTCGTCGTTCCCGAAGAGGATCTTACCCGCGTCGATCTCGATAAAACCAGCGATGCTCCGAAGCAGCGTGGTCTTCCCGCAGCCGCTGGGCCCGAGGATCGCCGTCATCGCGCCGCTGGCGAACGTCAGGGACGCCCCCTTCAGCGCCTCGACCTTCCCGTACATCTTCCGAATGTTTTCAACCCGAACCTCAACCATGGCACGCCTTTAGAGCCGAGCGATTAGAGTAGAGAGCCGAGTCTCGGATTCCGAATCTCTTCTCCGCTCTCGGCTCTCTGCATCAGATCCGTCCGAACATCGACAGGTACTCGGATTTCATGTAGCGCTCCAGGAGTACGAGCAGGACGATGCCCGGCACCATCAGCAAGAGTGCGCTGATCGAGGCCACCTGCAGCTCGTACCCGACCGACGTCCGGTACATGTACACCGGCAGGGTGAGGACNAAGGGGCTCCCGACCAGGAGCGTCCCGGTGAACTCGTCCAGCGAGTAGAGAAAGACCAGCAGCGTGCTGGCGATGATCCCGGGCGTCGCCAGGGGAAGCGCGACCGAATGGAACGCCTTGAACCGGGATGCGCCCAGGTTGATGGCGGCTTCCTCCAGCGTCTCGGGCACCGACTTGAAGACCGCCGTCATCGTCCACACCGCGAAGACCAGCGCCCCCACCATGTGGATCAGCACCACCCCTCCCAGCTTCCCGCCCAGGTTCACCCGGTAGAGGAGCGTCGTGGAGTTCACGAAGACCGGGAGCTGCGGAAAGGCCTGGGGCAGGAGGAAGACCATGAGGATCAGCGGCTTGAAGGGAATGGGCAGGCGCGCCAGGACGTAGGCCAGGGGAATGGTGATGAGCAGGGTCAAGACCGTCACCACGACAGCGATGAGGAAGCCGTCCTTGAGGGCGCGCAGCATATCTCCCTGCAAGACCTTGGACCAGTAAAAAAATCCCACCTGCTGCGGGAAAAGATGCGGCCAGTACCACTTCTCGGCAAAGGACCAGATGACCAGGCTGGAAAGCGGCAGGAAAATCACCACACCCGCCAGCACCACCCCCATCATCCGGAGCGTCCGTCGCATCATGAAAGAGCCCTCGGGGATCAGAGGTCAGAGGGCAGAGGCCAGAGGTCGAATATCAGCCCGGGATCCTTGGCTGATCGCTGCCTTCTGACCTCTGACATCTTGCCGTTACGTTCACTTCCGCGTGATGGTTCGCAGATAGTACCCGGCCACCCCCATGGCCAAGAGGTACGAGACGACGCCCAGCGCGTTGGCCGTGCCGTAATCCATCTGGTAGTTGATCCGGTAGAACACGTCGATCATGACCATCTGCGGCGGTTCTCCGCTGCCGATCATCAGCGGCACGGAAAAGGACGCCAGCATCGAGGTGAACATGAAGGCCCCTGCCACCGCCAGCGAGGTCTTCGACATCGGCAGCAAGATGTCCTTGATCTGTCGGAAGCTGGAGGCCCCAAAATTTCGCGCCGCCTCCAAGAACGTCTCGTCCACGGACCGGTACGCTCCAAGAACCAAGAGCACCGCCAGAGCCAGGTTCTTCCAGATCAGCGAGACGGCGATCCCGATCCAGCCGAATGCGATCGAGGGGGGATCGCTCATGTTGATCAGACCCACCTGGCTCAGTACCGCGTTCAGCGTCCCCTTGGGGGCCAGCAGCACTCGCATGGCGTGCCCCACCACGACGAAAGGGATGAAAAGCGGAATCTTGAAAAGAAACTCGACCGCTCTATTGGAGTGCAGCCGCAGATAGCCGCAGAGGAACACGGCGATCCCCAGCACGGCGACCAGGCTGACGAAGGCAATCCAGAGCGTGTACAGGACGTCGAACTTGTACAGCCGCCAGACCAGATAGTAGTTCCGCAGGCTCCACTGATCCTCCCGAAGGAGGCTGAGGTGGGCGGAGGAGACAAAGGGAAGGAAGAACAGCCAGACGACGATCGCCAGCGGGGGCAACGCGATCGCAAGGCAGGCAAGGCGCAGTGGCAGTCGCATATGGAACAGGGCGAGGAGGACGTGCTCCTCGCCCCGTCTCCTTGGTGGCTTTCGGGGTTAGGTGCCGTTACGAAATACCTTGTCCATCTTTCGTAAATTCGTTACGGCGCCTTATGCCGTTTCCGGAATGTCTCCGGTCAAGTTATTCTTTGACAACGGCTTAGTTCTCCTCGTACGCCGTCAGCAGATCCTTGAAGTACTGCTGTTGCGGGAATGCCAGGCCGTTCTTCTCCAGCGTATCAGGCGGCACGTCCGCGAAGAGCATCTCTCTTGCCTTCGGGGAAACGACGGGCAGCACATTCTTGGCGTCGATGCCCGGGAGCCACCCCATGCGCTCCACGATTACCTTCGCCTGCTGTTCCGGCGAGGTGATGAACTCCACGAACTTCTTCGCCATCTCGTAGTTGGCCGCCTTCTTGGTCACCACCAGGTACATGGGCTGGCCCGGCAGGCCGGGAGAGATCAGCTTCATCTTGATCTTGGGGTCCATGCGATTCTCGTTCTTCATGCTGATCAGCATGTCCACCCAGACCGGCCCCATGGCGATCTCGCCCCGGTTCAGCTTGTCCAGGGTGTCGTTGTTTCCGGTGGTCATGGTCACGGGCAGACCCTTCAACTCCTTGATGGCTGCGGGCCAGCTCGCCTCGGCCCCCTGGTCGTAGGCTCCCTTGGCGTACACGTCGTACTTCCCGCTCTTCCAGTACACCCAGCCGGTCGTGAAGCCAGTGCCGCTCATTCCGCCCTTGACGCCGTTGTAGCCGAACTTCCGCGGATTGGCCTTGATCCAGGCCACCAGCTCCTCGTAGGTATTCGGAGGATTCTTCACCAGGTCCGGATGGTAGGCCAGGACTACCTGACTCTGGAACATGGGCATCACGTAACCTTCCACGTTGAAACCCAGGGCGTTCTTCCCGTTCGCTGCCGTCATCAGCTTGTAGGTGCTGATCTCGGGAGCGTATTTCGCCAGCAGGTCGTTCTGGATCATCTGCGGCATGATGCTCTGGTGAATGATGGCCACGTCGATGTCGTACTTGGCGACGTTGGCGTCCTTCTGGCTCTTGAGCTTCTGGAAGATGACCTGGCTTCCCGGGTCACCGGGGCCGCTGCCAACCGCGTTGATCTCCACGTTCGGGAATTGCTTGCTGAACTCCGGACCGAAGATGCTCTTTTGCAACTCGTGCATGTTCGTGTCGCCGGCGGTCACCACGTTCAGGACGATCTTTTCACCTGCGGCCGCCTGCCCCGATAGACCCCATGCGAGCAACGCGAGCCCGATTCCAAACACGGCAAATCCCAACTTCACACGCTTCATGAGCGACCTCCTCTCCCCTCCGGGTTCATCGGATCCACCAATCGGGACCGCCCGACGGTAACGCGCGGCGCGAATCTCAACGGACCGTTACAGCGTTCCATCTCCGTGTGACGCCGCGATGAACGCGCGGCGAATTCCCGATCTCGGGTGCCCGAACTGGAATCACTCTATCCCTGTCTGCCTACCACTGTCAAGCCCCACACCTTGTTGAATTGTCGTCCCGGGCAGCAGCACGGCGCGCCCCTGACTGAAAACTAGGCACGGAAACCTCCGCCCGCCGAACCGGCGAGCAGCGGACGACTCCGCCTCCTGGAAGTCATATCCTCCCCAACTCCTAAACAATTGAAAACGCACCGCGAGGCGTCACCCAGGGCAACACGGCGCGGTCTGGCATAGAAGCTGCCTCCTGAGTTATCCATGAGCAGCCCCGCCAACAACTCGACATCATTCGCGCCGGCAGCAGCGGCGCGTCCATCCGAACGCGACCAGTTGGACCGACGCGTCCTGGAACTCACCACGCTGTACGAGATCAGCAAGCTCCTGGGAGCGTCGTTGGACCTGGAGCAGAACCTCTCCGCCATCCTGCGGATCCTCAATGCGTTCATGGGGATGCGGAAAGGAACGATCCTGCTGTACGATCCATTGCAGGACGAGCTGTCCATCCGTGTGGCGGTCGGGATGACGCCGGAAGAGATCACCCGCGGCAAGTACCACAAAGGTGAGGGGATTCTAGGCAAGGTCATGCTCCACGGGCTCCCGATGGTCATCCCCGACATCGGCGCCGAGCCCGAGTTCCTGGATCGCACGCGCTCGCGTGGCGACCTCCTTTCGCAGGCGATCGCCTTCATCGCCGTGCCCATCAAGGTCGGGGGGGCGACCATCGGGGTCCTGACCGTGGACCGCCTCTTCGCGGAGCGGGTCTCGTTCGAAGAAGACGTGCGCGTGCTGTGCATCGTGGCCTCGCTGATCGGCCAGGGGGTCAATCTGCAGCAGCACGTCGTACGTGAGCGCGAGGGGCTGCTGGAGCAGACGCGGAGCCTGCAACAAGCGCTACGTGACCGTTACCGCCTGGAGAGTGTCGTCGGCCAGAGCGAGCGGATGCGAGAAATCTACGAGGCGATCCACCAGGTCTCCCAGAGCCGGGCCACGGTGCTCCTGCGCGGCGAGAGCGGGACCGGGAAGGAGCTGCTCGCACGCGCCATCCATTACAACTCCCCGCGCGCCGGCGGGCCCTTCATCAAGATCAATTGCGCCGCCCTCCCCCAGACGCTCCTGGAGAGCGAGCTCTTTGGTCACGAGAAGGGCGCCTTCACCGGGGCCACCGCGACCAAGAAGGGGCGATTCGAGCTCGCCGATAACGGCACCCTGTTCCTGGACGAGATCGGTGACCTCCCCCTGGATCTTCAAGCCAAGCTCCTGCGCGTTCTCCAGGAGCGCTCTTTCGAGCGCGTGGGCGGAACCCAGACCGTGGCCGTGGACGTCCGGATCGTCGCGGCCACGCATCAGGACCTTGAGGCCGCCATCGCCGCCGGAATATTTCGGGAGGATCTGTACTATCGCCTGAACGTCGTCCCGGTCCTCCTCCCGCCCCTCCGCGAGCGTCGCGAGGATATCCCGCTGCTCACCGAGCACTTTCTCGCCAAATACAACCAGGAGAACAACCGGAAGGTGCGCATCACCGGCAGGGCTCTGCAGGAGATGCTCGATTACGACTGGCCGGGGAACGTGCGGGAGCTGGAGAACTCCATCGAGCGGCTGGTCATCATGTCACGCCGACGGCTCATCCTTCCGGAAGACCTGCTCTTGCCCGTGAACCCCGAGGGCGGCCATGTCGAGAGAGTGACCACCCCTGCGAAGGCCCGCTCAAAGAGCGCTTCCACTCCGTCCGCGCGTTCCCTCTCGAGCCTGCGTGATACCGAACGACATCAGATCCTCCAGGCGCTCACCCAAGCCGAAGGCGTCCAGGTCAAGGCCGCCGCAGTCCTTGGAATCACCCCGCGCCAGCTTGCCTACCGGCTTCGCAGACACCAGATCGTCAGGTCGTTCCAACCCGTTTCGTAACCCGCTCCCTCCGGACAGCATCCACCCAGGGACCATCGACTGGACCGGAAGGCTTGACCGGCTGCGGTGGGCCGATTCTCTTTCGCCGCACACTCTTTACGCTTGTCACATCAAACGTTTTTGTCGAGTCCGACGAATTTTGTAGGGCACGACGCGGACGCAGGTCGACCAAATCCTCTTCACACGTTCTCCGGGAAGATGCGTGTCGGCGAGAAGTTACCGAAGATCGCCCACCTGTTCTTTCACTGCGGCACGCCTCTTGCCATTCATCAGATCGTTCGTTTGACGGCGAGGCGTCCCACGCGAGGAGTAAGCATGAAGAAGCTGGATCTCATCATTCGACCCCACAAACTCGACGAGGTCAGGGATTCACTGACGGCCATCGGAATCCAGGGCATGACGGTGACGGAAGTGAAGGGTTTCGGCCGACAGAAGGGCAAGACTGAGACCTATCGGGGAAGCGAGTACACGGTCACGTTTCTTCCGAAGGTCCGTCTGGAAATCTTGGTCTCGGACGTGAAACTTGAGGAAGTGATCAAGGTGGCAAGTGACGCCGCTCGCACAGGAAAGATCGGGGACGGGAAGATCATGGTGACCGATCTGGTGGACGTCATGCGCATCCGGACCGGTGAGACGGGCGACGCGGCCATCTGACAACCCAACGACGGGAGAGGAGACCGATCATGAAACGGTGGACAGCGATCTTGCGATTGGCATCCGTAGTCGCCCTCCTCGCACTGTTTGCCTTGGGCGGGCCTGTGGTTGCGAGCGCCGATGATCCCCCCAAGGNCCTCACGACGCCGGGCGCGGTCGCTTCACCCGCGCCGGCGCAGACGTCCGCCACGCCGCCGCCCCCGAAACCCGATCCGAGCGGGGCGACCACCGGCGGTATTGCGGACATCACCGCCAAGACTCCGGTCAAGCCCACGCTGGAGGAAGTGGCAGAGGCCGTCGGCCACAACAAGATCTCCATCAATTTCCTGTGGACCTTGATTGCCGGGTTCCTGGTCATGTTCATGCAGGCCGGCTTCGCCCTCGCGGAAACCGGCCTCACCCGAGCGAAGAATGCCGCTCACACCATGATGATGAACTTCATGGTGTACGCGCTGGGTATGACCGGCTTCTGGATCGCGGGATTCGCACTGCAGATGGGGGGCGTCGGCGCGATCGGCGCCCTGTCGGGCGGCACGGCCAATCTCGCCAACGAGTTCAGCATCACCCTGTTCGGGAGAGAGTTCGGCCTCTTCGGCACGACAGGATTCTTTCTCAGCGGAGTCTCCTACGACGCGGCGATCTTCGCCGTGTTCCTCTTTCAGATGGTGTTCATGGATACGGCCGCGACGATACCGACAGGGGCCATGGCGGAACGATGGAAGTTCTCCGCCTTCATTGTGTTTGCCTTCTTCATCTCCGCCGTGAGCTACCCGCTCTATGCGAACTGGGTGTGGGGCGGTGGCTGGCTGAGCACCCTGGGCAAGAACTTCGGTCTGGGGCACGGCCAGGTTGACTTTGCGGGCTCTTCGGTCGTACACATGACGGGCGGGGTCACGGCACTGGCCGGCGCCCTGGTACTCGGGCCGCGTCTCGGCAAGTTCAACAAAGACGGAAGCGCCAACGCGATCCCGGGTCACAACCTCCCCATGGCTATCACCGGGGCGTTCATCCTGGCCTTCGGTTGGTTCGGGTTTAACGCCGGCAGTACACTGGCCGGAACCGACCTCCGGATCTCGGTTGTCGCCGTCAACACCATGCTGGCCTCGGCTTCCGGCGCAATCGTGGCCGTCCTCTACATGTGGATGAAGTATGGCAAGCCGGATCCGAGCATGGGCATGAACGGCATGCTCGCCGGCCTGGTAGCCATCACTGCACCCTGCGCTTTCGTGAACAGCGTGGCCGCTTTCCTCATCGGGGCGGTGGCCGGCCTGCTGGTGTGCGTGAGCGTCTTCTTCGTGGAACGGACCCTGAAGGTGGATGACCCGGTGGGCGCCATCTCGGTTCACGGGGCGTGCGGCGCCTGGGGCGTTCTGAGCGTCGGCCTCTTCGCCGACGGCGTGTACGGTGACGCCTTTAACGGGGTGCCGGGAACGGTCCGCGGGCTCTTCTACGGGGACGCGGGCCAGTTCATCGCGCAGGCTATCGGGACAGTCGCCAACGTGGTCTTCATCTTTGCTGTCTCCTGGGCGTTCTTCAAAGTCTGCGACCTGGTCATGGGTCTGCGGGTGGCACCCGAGGTGGAGATCGAAGGTTTGGATATTCCCGAGATGGGCGCCCTGGCCTACCCGGACTTCAGCTTGGTGCCGAGCCATTCCAGCGGCGCGCCGTTCGCGCAGCTTCGTGCCGCCAGGGCCGAACCGGCCTTCGCCGCGGCCAAGAAGCCGCAGGCCGTCTAAGGCGTCCTCCGGGATCGACCGCGGCGGGCTTCTTTCCGCCGCCGCGGTCGATCCGAGCGGTTGATTCCAACGCGGAGGACGACGAAGGTGACACACTCGATCTTGCTGGTCGACGACGATTCTGCGCATCGTACACGTGTCACACGGAGTCTCGCGGAGACCGGCATCCAAGTCGCAACGGAGGCTGCCAGTCCCGAGGCAGCACTGCGGATCGCGGCCACGCAGACACTCGATGTGGCGATCCTCACCGCACCCCTCGGCAACGGCGAAGGAATGCACCTGGCCGACCGCCTGTCCGGAGAACATGGAGTCCCGGTCGTCCTACTGGCCCCGGCGGCAGGATTGGCCACCCTGGCGTTAGCCGCCCAATCCGGTGTCATGGGGTTTCTGGTGGAACCAATTTCGCCGGCAGCGCTTCGCACCACGTTGGAGGTGGCCGTCTGCCGGTTCCGGGAGTTTCGGACGCTGCGGCAGGAAACCGAGGTGCTGCGGCAGAGCGTTGAGGCGCGAAAGGTGATCGAACGGGCGAAAGGCCTCCTGATGGAGGGGGGCGGGCTTTCCGAGCGCGAGGCCTATGCTCGTATCCGCCGGAAGAGCATGGACACGCAGCGTCCCATGACCGAGATCGCGCGGGCCATCATCCTGTCCGCCGAGGTGAGCATGGCGCCCCACTGACCAGGCGCGCGCACACGCCGTCCCGATCGCAGCAGACCCCGACGACCGCCGTTGGTCGTCACGAAGGCAACGACGCCTGCGGATTCGCAACCCGCAGGCGTTTCTTTTTTCCACGCGCTTCACGCAGAGGGAGGAAGACATGACATCCATCTGGTCGCGCCGCACCGCAGTTCTCGCCGTCGCACTCTGTACGCTGATCGTCGCTCCTGCATGGCCGGCAGACGCGCCGCCCGCTCCGAATACCGGGGCGTTCTCCTTCACGGCATCCTTCAACATCCCGACGTCGTATTATTTCCGCGGTATCGCGCAGAGCAACGCGGGATTTCAATTCCAGCCCTACTTGGAGCTCAAAGCCTCCCTCTACGAGGGGGGCGAGAAGGATGTCCTGACGGCGGGATACGTCAAAGCCGCGGGTTTCGCCCACTTCAATTCGGTCGCGGAGCCGATCCGCACCAATTATTACGAACAGGACGTGTACTTGACTGGCGGCCTGGTCTTCTTCAAACGGTTAACGCTCGAGGGCGGCTGGAATCTCTACGCGTATCCTGGCATCGGCTCGGCAGCCCAGGTGCAGGAAGTCTTTGGAAAGGTCGGCTTCGATGACAGCGGGATCTGGCCGTTCAAGCTGCCGGGCGATCAAGACTTCGCCCTCTCGCCGTATCTCCTCGTCGCCGGCGAGACCTCCGGCGGCGCGGATGGGGCCGGTGCGTTCGGCGGTGCCCGCGGGATCTATTTGGAAATGGGGATCGATCCGGGGTACGCGGTCGAATTTGCCAAAAACTGGTCGGCCCGGTTTCACCTGCCCGTCGCCGTCGGGCTCAGCCTCGATAAATATTACGAGGTGGCCACGACCACGGGGCTCACGGATAAGACGTTTGGCTTTGCCGATGTGGGGTTCGTGGTGGACGTCCCGCTGACGTTCGTTCCCACTCGCTTCGGGAAGTGGACGTTCTCCGGCGGTCCGCACCTTCTCTGGCTGGGGAGCAATAACAAGCGGCTGGCGGGACCTTCGAGCGCCAACGCCCTGAACGGACTGAATGTCACCGGCGGAAAAGGCTTCGAGGTGTGGGCGGTGGCCGGCGTCAAGGTCGAATACTAGCCGGCTGCTGAAAAAGGTCCATCTGCGGCGTTGGTTTGCCTCGGCACTCACTGCGACGTACTTCCAGTACGTCTCGCTCGGCCTCCGGCAAACCGCCTTGCATCTGGACCTTTTTGAGCAGCCTGGGCGGAAGTGGGTTGCTTAGCGCCTGCGAGTCGCTACCGGCTCCGTCGCTCGAAATCGGCCAGACTCCTTTCGCCGTACCCGACCAGGTTGGGCGCAGGCTGAGCGCCCGACCTGCTACTCGCTTAGGAGCCGTTACGAAATACCTTGGCCATTTTTTGTAATTTCGTTACGGCTCCTTATGCCGTTTCAGGAATTTCTCTGGTCAAGTCATTCTTTGACAACGGCCTACTTCCGCGGCTCGTCGTTGGTAGCCCCATCAGCGCCCTTCCCGGGAAGCGAGACGTCGAGTTCTTTGATACGCTTTCGCAGTGTATTGCGGTTGATTCCTAGAATCTCGGCCGCCTTCACTTGGTTCCCGCCCGTCCGGCGGAGAATCAGCCCCAGGAGCGGCCGCTCCACGCAGGCCACGAAGTGGGCATGTAGCCGCCCGTCCGCCGTGTCCTTGAGCCGGGTCATCTCGGCGCGCATCCACTCCACCGGGAAGTCCACGGGACCAGCCGTCACCGCCTCGGCGGTCGCCCCCTTTCGGACCGCATCGGGCAACTGATCCGGCAGGATGAGCGCCGTGGGCGTCAACGCCGCCGCACGCTTCACCACGTTCTCCAGCTCGCGGACATTGCCGGGCCACGCATAAAGCGACAGCAGCTCCAGCGCCTCCACCGCACACACCTTGGGTGGCGCTTGCTGCTCGCGTCCGAATGCCGCCAGAAAATGGTGCACCAGGGCGGGAATGTCTTCCCGCCGGTCGCGCAGGGGGGGCAGGTGAATCGCCATCACGTTGAGCCGATAGAAGAGGATTACTACGTTAGGTTACGATGTATCATAACACAACCGCGAGCCACACCAGGGACACCACTCACCCAGCCGGAGAAGCAGCTG
>JGI20214J51088_10002882_pt1 | contig 11392 bp, 9 predicted proteins | sample WetSurMetagenome_FD_51088 | JGI IMG/M metagenome (IMG submission 51088)
TAAGATCGTGATAATTCCCAACGGAATCGAGATCGCTGAATATACAGATTTGCCATTGCGGGGCCGGTTCCGATCAAAATACCAGATTCCTGAACATGTGAAAATTATTTTATCTCTCGGAAGAATTCACAAGTTAAAAGGTATTGATTTATTGGTATCAGCATTTTCCCGACTGTGCAGTGAAATGAGGGATGTAAAACTGGTGATCGCTGGACCGGATGGAGGATTTTTATTACAAATCCAACAGCAGGTTCATGAATTGCAGCTGGAGGACTTCGTAGTATTTACCGGACCATTGTATGGCAAAGAGAAGCTCGAGGCATATGTTGATGCGGATGTCTATGTCCTGCCATCAAGATATGAGTCTTTTTCATTCACCCTGTTGGAAGCGTGGATCTGTGGTACACCAGTGATTGCAACCAATAATTGTTGTCTTTCAGATACCATCAGATATACGGGAGATAGTACCACGGTTGAATTCGATCCGGTTCAGATGAAGGAAAAAATCCTCGACCTTTTGACGCATGAGGAAAAAAGAAAAGAAATCGGGATGAAAGGAAAAAAACTGGTTCAGGATAATTTTGATATGACAAAACTCATTCGAAAAACAGAGGAAATATATGAAACAATCTGATTTTTTACAGGTAACAACGAGTTGGGATGATGGTCATAAAAATGATGTTCACCTTGCTGGATTATTAACGAAGTATCATATGAAAGGGACTTTTTATCTGACAAAAACGTATTTACAACCATTATCCGAAGAAAAAATCATCGAAATAAGTCGCAATCATGAAATTGGTGCTCATACCTTAACACATCCAACCCTCACGGAAATTGGTCTTAAAGAAGCTGAAAAAGAAATTACCGGTTCAAAAATATATCTTGAAAGTATTCTGAATCATCCTGTCACCATGTTTTGTTATCCAAAAGGAAGATATAATGAAGAGATTAAAAACATCGTAAAAAAAAGCGGTTTTATTGCTGCGAGGACTCTTTTTCTAGGGAGTTGTAATGAGGCAGCAGATCCGTTTGAATGGCCTGTTACTCTTCATGCATCGAATGGATCTCCCCGGCAAACCTTCAATCTCTGGAAAAAAAACCATCTCTCCATTAAATCATTATTTGACTGGGAAATCAGGGCAAAAATGTTGTTTGATAGGGCACTTGAAACAGGGGGTGTTTATCATATCTGGGGACATTCGTGGGAATTCGAACAAAATAACGAATGGGACAAGATCGACCGGGTTTTTAACTACATTGCCAATAGAAAGAATGTGCTTTATAGAACAAACAGTCAGATTTTTCTTGATTCTGACAGATACAATTTTGATCAAAAATAAATATCAAATGAATTATTAATTGCCAATCTAAATCAGTAAAAATAACCTGGAGCAAGGGAAAAAAACAAATATCCCGATAATCGTTATTTAAAAAATCCCAGATATCGTTTATGAAAGGAAGCAGTCGTATGTCAGATTATCGGATCGGGATAATAACAACGCCTATCTCAAAAGCCGGGATAGTTCCAGTATCTGATTTAATTACTATTATTCGTTCAATATCAAAGAATGTTTTTCTGATAACAGGAGGTGAAGGGTATGATTTTTTCAGGGAGAATAAGGACATAAAAACATTTGGAATCTCTTTAAAAAACAGTTCATTTTTCATACTAAGAATTTTTAATTACCTGGCACTACAATTAAAAATTTCCCTTTTTATTTTTAAAACAAGGAAAGAAATTGATTTTTTTATTTTTTTTATCAACGCTGATGTACTTCTGTTGCCAGCATTAACTGCTCATCTTTTTAAAAAAAAAGTAATTGTAATGCTTGCAGCCTCATCAGTAAAAATCCATGCTTCGAACAAGGATCCTCTCGTTTCCGGATTAAAAATTTTACATTTTTTTACCTGCATGGTTGCTGATAAAATAATCGTCTATNCAGATCGCATAANCCGTGATTATTCTCTTGAAAGGTGGAACGAAAAAATTGTCATTGCTCACCAGCATTTTATNNACTTTNAAAATTTTAACATAAAAAAAGAATATCGTTCAAGAGAATGTCTCATCGGGTATGTTGGCAGATTTAGCGAAGAAAAAGGAATATTACATCTTTTGAATGCTGTCTCAGATATAACTATTAAAAAACCGGATATAAAATTCTTGATAATTGGTGACGGGCCACTCCGAAATACAATAGAGCAATTTATTCGTGATAATAATCTGAGCGATACGATCATTCTCCCCGGGTGGATTTCGCATGACGAGCTGCCGGATTATCTGAATCAGATGAGATTACTGGTTATCCCATCAGATACTGAAGGATTACCCAGTGTTATGCTGGAAGCCATGGCATGTGGGACACCGGTTCTTGCAACACCTGTCGGGGGGATTCCAAGTTTCATAAGGGATGGGGAGACAGGTTTTATTCTGGAAAACAATTCACCACAGTGTATCACATCAACTATTGTCAGAATAGTGGATGATAAAAAATCGGTAACCGTCATAAGAAATGCTTGTCAATTAGTACAAAATGAATTTCAGTTTGAAATACTTGTTGAAGAATTTAAAACAATCTTTGATAATGTTGCATAATGTCAAAAAAAATCTCATGGTCTGGGAAGTGTTTTCTTAAATCATTTACTAAAATTGTTCCTTTTAAGAGGAGAGATAAGAAAAATCCCCTAATCATATACATAAAATAATCTCTTTAAGTTGCAGAAAGATATAGGAATATTAAATAAAAAAGGATGATGCCCGAATGTCCCCGATAAATACCTGGAGTGACAGATTTTTTAAAATTATTTTGATTATGGCATTTTTTTTTATCCTTGTTCTATTGACAATAGTATCAGGTGTCGGACCTGCACCATCTTACGAATTTTCAATTTATGATGCATTTCCCTGGTATTTTTGGGTTTTCTTTTTATCAGCGGTAGTATGTGGACAGGCCGTCATTTTAGGTTCCGCAATTACCCGGTCCGAGAAAAATTACTGGCTTTTTGGTCTTTTTGCGATCCTGGTTTCAAACGCCCTCTTACTCTTTCTGCCGATGATCAGAGAATATTATATTTATGGCGATGCGGATGTTCTTAGCCATATCGGTTATATGAATGACATCCTCCGCACCGCAAGCATCGGAGGAGATCATTATCCTATCAATCACCTCCTTGGGGTTACCATTTATTTACTCTCCGGACTCTCTCTTCCTGTTATCCTTCATATCATCCCGCCCCTATTTTCCTTTTTTTTCATTTTGTCAATGTATTTTGTGGGAAAAGCAATTTTTCTGAATAAATACGAACGAATGATCCTGGTTCTGTTATCCTCAATATTGATGTTTGGAAATTGGAATGTAAATTTCACACCCAATTCACAGGCAATTTTTTTAGTACCTCTGATATTGTATCTGGCATTCAAAATTTATTATGGCGTGAATACGAACAAATTTTATATTTTACTTTTGCTGATCAGTTCCTTAATTGTATTTTATCATCCTCTTGTCACAATAATGGTCATTCTAATTTTATGCTTAATGCAGGTCATGGAATATTTCCTGGAAAGATACCAAAACAAAAGTTTAAAAAAAGTAAATTTTACCTACATAATTTTTTTCATGGTGGCATTATTCTCAATATGGTCTTCATATCTCATAATGGCAACCGATCTTATGCTACCAATTGTAGGTCGATTGTTTGGGAATGAGAATATCGAGTCAGAATTCCAGAAAAATTTTAGTATAGTCTCCAAAGTTTCTATTGATCCCCTCTATTTAATAAAATTGATTTTTAATGTGTATGGTCAATGGATATTATTGGGAATGTTATCGCTTCTTTCTCTGGGATTGATCCTTAAGTCTATCAAAAATCAACAACCCGATTCAAAATTTTACCAGGGAATTTTAGTACTGGGATTTGTCATGTGTCTGATACTATCAATCGCAATGTTGTTTGTCAATGGCAGTTTTGATTTTGGAAGGGTGTATTCCTTTGCAACCCTGTTCTCTTTGCTCTTGATTCCTATCGGGATCTCCCTCTTTTTATATAACAATCCAAACAATATATCGTCTGCCAGAAAAATAATCACCTTCCTTGGGGTAATTTTAATCATTTTCTGGGTGACGTATTTTTCCACGTTCAATCTCTACTATTCACCAAACATCAAGTATGCTAATCAGCAGGTCACAAGAAGTGATTATCAGGGAATGAGTACATTTTTCTCAATGAGGGATGATTCTCTTTCTATCTTGGAATTGGGAGTTACTTCATTCCGTTTTTTTGACGCAATATACGGAGCATCTGCAGAAAGAGTAAATATTGATTATATTGAAGAAAAAGCAATGCCGCCTGAGCATTTTGGCGCTCAAAATGCCACAATCTCCGGGGAATTTTTGAACAATTCAAAATTTGTNATTTTGAATGATAAGGGAAGGGGTTTCTATCAACATATTTATCCGGAGTTTAAAAATAATTGGCGTTTTCTCCCGGGAGATTTTGAACAATTAAAATTTAATAACAAGATTCAACAGATTTATTCAAATAAAAATCTTGAGATATTCAGAGTCTCATAGATACAGGTGTGCGTAATTGCAGAAAAGCAGTCAAATAGCAACTCAACAAGAGAAATCGTTTTGAATTTTTAAAAAGATATGAATAATTATCAGTATCTTATGTAGTGGGGTAGGCGTGGACGACACTGATAACGGCAAAATACTTGATATCCGATCTTTCAGTACTGATGTCCTGATCTTTTCCTCAGGGCAAGCCGTCCTTTTGGCATTTGTTTTTATCCAGAGCCTGATCATTCCGAAATACCTCTCTACGGCCGAATATGGTTACTGGCAGCTCTTCCTTCTCCTGACAACCTATGTCGGTATCCTGCACCTGGGTTTTCTCGACGGGATCTTTGTCAGATGGGCCGGAAAAAATTTTGATGATATCAGAGATGAGATCGCCATAGCTTTCAGGTTCATTCTCATTGAGCAGGGTATCATTATCGGCATTCTTTTATTGATTATCGGGCTTATTGACGTGCCGTCCCGGGGGATCGCGGTCGCCGTATTGGTCAATGCTGTCATCGTCAACCTGCTCACCTTCTTTCTCTTCATCGCCCAGGCTACAAAGCAGTTTAAACTTGTGACATTCGCCTATATCGGGCGGGGATTCCTCTTTCTCATCTTAGTCTTGATTATCTTCTTCAGCGGATATTTCAGTTATGTGCTGGTGATTCTTGCATCCATGATCACCAGCCTCCTAGTATTATCTTTTTTTATTTTCCACACCCGCTCCTATCTGTTTCACCACAACTCTGACAGGAAATCCCTGCTCCAGTACGGGAAGGATAACATTGGGATCGGACTTTTCATTCTGCTGGGAAACTTTATTGCTCTTACTTTTATGACCATAGACCAGCTGACCGTGGGGTCGTTCTTCTCCATTACCCAGTTCGCAATCTATGCCTTCGCCGTGAACATGTGCGGTCTTGCGGTGGTATTTCTTCAAGCAGTATCTCAGGTCTTTTTCCCTTACCTCTCTGGGTCAGGAAGCGAAACCAGGAAAAAAGCGTATACACTCATCAGGCCTGCCCTTCTGATCTTCTGGGCAGGGATACTCGCCTTCTATTTTCCCTTCTCTGTTGCGATCAGGTATTACCTTCCCCAGTATGCCACGAGTCTGCCTTTGATGGCGATCCTTCTCTGTACAGTTGCATTCAGCGGTCAGATCAATATTCTTCACGTCAATTTCTTCCGTGTCTACAGAAAACAGCGTGTGTATTTCATCCTCGCAGGAATATCCCTTATCGGAGCGGTGGCCCTCAACCTGCTTGCCGTCTTCCTCTTTGGAACGCTCACGGCCGTGGCTGCTACGGCAGTCATAAGTTTTACCCTGTGGTATCTCCTGAACGAAGTAACGCTCCGCCACCTTGTTTCTGTCCCGGTTGTTGAGATTGTCAGATGGGCATGCATAATCGTCATGTATATAGCCGCTTTCCTGGGAACCTATATGTTGTCAGAAACATGGATTGTAGGGTTTGGCGTCTATAGTGTATTGTTTGTAGTGATTACCACCATCTTTATCCGCAAAGAGACAGTCTGGTTATTGCGTCAGATCCTGAAAATTATAGAGAGGAGGAAAAGTGCCTGAGGTTTCCTTTAAAGGGAATCGCGGGGAAGCAATGATTCTATAACGGCACGGAGATTTTCAGAAATTAAAGATGATCATAATCTTGTTAACTGCAATCTTCCAATACTAGAAAAAGCAGATGTCTGGTAAATAGGATCACTATGAAGAATGATATATTAGTTTCAATTATTACCCCAACGTATAATCATGAAAAGTTCATCGGACACTGTATTGAGAGTGTTTTAGCCCAGACCTATCCGCACTGGGAGCAGATAATCATTGATGATGGTTCCACTGACAGGACGAAAGAGATAGTTACCCAATACAACGATGACCGGATAAAATATGTGAAGCAGGACAATATCGGAATCTGGAGATTGCATGAAACCTACAATAAAGCTCTCGACATTTCACAAGGTTCATTAATTGCCGTCCTTGAAGGTGATGATTTCTGGCCTCCGGATAAATTGGAAAGACAGCTACCTGCTTTTGACAAGCCTGACGTTGTGTTGAGCTGGGGCAAATTTGCCCACACAAATAAGAACGGGAAGATCCTGGATACAAATCCAAAGGATTTCAGGTGGTTCGAGCACAGAAGCAGGGATGAAGTATTAAGAAAATTATTACTCCAGAACTTTATCACAGCATGTACGGTAATGTGCCGAAAAGAGGCCTTGCTCTCCATTGGGGGATTTCATCAGCCCTCCCAGGCCCTCTATGTGGATTATCCGACATGGCTGGAGCTCAGCCTTGTCGGTGAATTTAAACCAGTCAATGAAGTTTTGGGATACTATCGACGGCATGAGGGCCAGATTAGCTTTATCTGGATGATGGAGATGGAAAAAGTATACCATCAATGTGCCATGTCTTTCTTCCAGCGCTTGCCGGAGACAACGAAAACCCGTATAGGGTTGAGTACGCAAAAGCTGAATGATGAATACAGGTACATAACTGCCGATATGTATTTTTATTCCGGGAGGAGAAAACTCGTAGGGCGTCAATGGAGTGAAGCCCGAAATGATTTTGGTCAGGCTATGCACCAGAGCACGCCTTTCATCCAGGCAAAAGCTTTTGCAGGGATAGTATGTAGCTATATGAAATTGGACATGGAATGGATTGCTTTCCTGATGGGCATTCCTCAGTTATATGATCTCGGTTAACTTCTCCATCCACGATAATAATCCGTAGGGAATTTTCCCGTACAAATTCAGTTTTCTCATACTATCCTTATTTGAGGCATTTTTTTATAAATGCCGGTAATACAATCCGGATCCGGCTGATAATTTATGATCAATCATTCCCCTCACATCAATTAATACCGGATTCTCATTCATCAAACCAAGGATCTCGTTTATGCTCATCGCTTTGAAGGGTTTATGCGCTACCGTGATAATTATCGCATCCATCTTTATTTTTGGATCCGGCAACAGGTTCACCCCAAAATGTTCAATAACCGAATCAGGAAGCAAGGGGTCATACCCATATACATTCACATTAAATTCCTTCAGCTCATGTACGATACCTTCGACGGGTGATTCCCGGATATCTGCAACATCTTCTTTATACGTCAGGCCCATGATGAGCACATTCGAACCCTTGATCTTTTTACCGACATTGATCAATCCCTTGATCAAAAGATTTGCAACGTACTGAGGCATGGAATCATTGATCGATCGGCCGGCAAGGATCACCTGGGGGTGATACCCGACTTCCTTTGCTGCCTTCACGAGATAATAGGGATCAACGGGAATACAGTGCCCTCCCACCATGCCCGGGCGATACGAATTAAAGTTCCATTTGGTGCCAGCGGCTTTGAGCACTTGATCTGTGTCAATACCAAGTTTTGAAAATATAATGGAGAGTTCGTTCATGAGGGCAATATTCAGGTCGCGCTGGACATTTTCAATGACTTTTGCTGCTTCTGCAGTCCTGATATCCGGTGCTGCGTACACATTCGTAACCAGCCCGTACAGGACAGACAACGTATCCAGAGTCTCCTTGTCCATACCGGAAACAACCTTGATAATATGGGGAAGTGTGTGCACCTCATCACCGGGATTGATTCGTTCAGGTGAATACCCGATTTTGAAATCCTTTCCGCACACTAACCCCGATTCTCTTTCAAGAATCGGAGCCATGATTTCTTCAGTTACCCCGGGGTACACGGTAGATTCCAGAACGACGACAGCACCTTTTTTTAAGTTTTTTCCGACAATTTCAGACGCGGAAATTACCGGTTCCAGATCCGGATCTTTTGCCCTGGTAACCGGAGTCGGAACAGCAATAATGACGAAATCAGCCTCTTTAATCCGCTGAGGATCCGTGGTAGCTTCGATCCGGTTTCCCGGAAGAGCATTCAGTTCATCCACTTTTTTCTGATCTCTGCGAAAACCTATCGTCCGTATATGCGGGGAAAACTCCTGGGCGAGAGGCAGCCCCACATACCCCAGGCCGACCACACAGACCGTTTTATTTTTTATTGTCTCGTATACCATTGAATTGTTTCCTGAAGTCCTGTCTTCACCGTGTATTCCGGCGCATACCTGAATGCTTTTTTTGCACGCGTGATGTCTGCCAGCGAGTCCCGTACATCACCTGCTCTTGAGGGGTCATAGAGGATGGGGACGTGTCTGCCGGTGATATCCATGATGAGGTGCGCAAGGGTGTTGAGATCAACACTTTGGTTGTATGCAACATTAAACACGCCCTCAGCATCACTTTCCATGGCTTTGATATTTGCCTGCACCACATCCTTCACATAGGTAAAGTCCCGTGTCTGTTTACCGTCCCCAAAAATGTGCGGGGACTGGTTGTTTAAGATCCGGGTGATAAATTTCGGAATTACCGCAGCATAATCTGAGGCGGGATCCTGTCGCGGGCCAAAGACATTGAAATAACGAAGTGCTACGGTTTTAAGCCCGTAAAGGTCTGCAAAAACCTTCATGTACTGCTCACCGGTCTGCTTGGTGACGGCATACGGGGAGAGCGGGCTGGGTTCCATAGCCTCGTGTTTGGGGAGGGTTGGTGTATCCCCATATACCGATGATGATGACGCGAAGAGTATCTTGTGCACTCCGCACTCTTTTGCTGCAACAAGGACAGTCAAGGTCCCGGTAACATTCGCTTCGCTGGTGGCAAGCGGATTTTGTATCGACCGGGGGACAGATGCAATCGCTGCTTCATGAAAAATACCGTCAGCACCGGCACAAATCTCTCTCATAAGCGGAAGATCCGTGATGCTCCCTTTGACAAATTGGATTGAATTCCAAAAATCGTCGAGATTCTGCAGTTTGCCACTGAACAGGTCATCAACAATCACTACTTCGTGTTTTCCCGCAAGCGCTTCTGCGATATGGGAGCCGATGAATCCTGCTCCCCCGGTAATAATATATTTCATGGTCCCCCTATGGTTGAATCCTGCTGCAAAATAAGGCACCTCATTGTCGTTCCTGTTGGTTCTTATTATTTTTACATATTTCTTTTAGCCGGAGCACTCTCCTGGTTTCAGGGGAGGATTCGCTCATTGAATTGGACCCGTAGTGCTGAAATGACACACACGATTATTGTGTTCTGAAATAGACGACGAGCATCAGGATCACTCGAACATAGGTTGCGGACAGGAAACGATAGTACACCCGTCTTTCGGGGTCAATGAGAAGGGTACTTCACCTATTCCCAGAAGGAATACGGGTTTTACTACCGGCATCCTGCAAAAAGGAGTTACTTAAATAGCTACATATCTGAAAGTATTTGGGAATATTCCAATGAACTTAATGGTTTTTTTTCTCCTTGTTCTCACCATTTTTTTTGTCATTCCGCCACTCACGCTTGATGACCTGCAGCAAAACAGTCTTACCAGAATATCACTGGGCCATGTGAATTCTCTCGTTACGGAAATCCGGAGTCTCATCAGTCCAATACCTGATGAAGCGACGAAAACAGACGAGGGAAGACTCCCCTCATTACAGGACATTCAGATCTTTCCAGAAGATAATATCTGGAATGTTCCCATTGATTCCATGCCGGTTGATCCCAAGTCAGCGGTTTACCTGCAGGGCATTGGGAGCTCCACCCATCTCCGTGCTGATTTTGGTGAACAGGGATTACCGTATAATGTTGTCGACAATACCCAGGCAAAGCACACCGTTATTTTTACCCATCCGGAGATCAGTGACCAGGTTCCCTACCCCATTCCTGACCGTCCATTGATGGAATTATATGGTACCCCCGAGAACTGCACGGATACCGGGGAAGATTGTCACGTATTGATAGTGAACAGGGATACGAAGTACCTGTATGAACTTTTTTTAGTTAAAAGGTACCCAAACGGCACATGGACAGCCTTTTCGGGAGCTGTATATAATCTTTCAGGATATACGCTGAGACCGGAAGGGTGGAGTGCCGCCGATGCAGCGGGACTCCCGATACTCCCGGGACTTGTCAAATATGATGAGGTAAATGCAGGAGAGATCAACCATGCAATCCGGTTTGCACTCGTGAATACCAACGCATCACACGTCTGGCCTGCGATTGCGTCTTCCTCTGACCTCAGTTCCGGTTCCTTTCCTCCTATGGGGCAGAGATTCCGGCTGAAATCGTCCTTTGACACTTCCGGATATCCCTATCAGTCACGCGTTATTCTTGAAGCGCTCAAGAAATATGGGGTGATCCTTGCCGATAATGGCATAGCCGACATCGCAATCTCCGGTACTCCGGATACCAGGTGGGATGTAGTTGATCTCTCCACCTTGCAGGATGTGAAAGCATCAGACTTTGAAGCAGTCGATGACTCTTCCCTTATGATAGATGAGCGTTCAGGACAAGCGAGGAAAATCCTTTCGTTGCCTTCCCTCTCACCAACAGAAAAATAAGACCGGGTAGGGGTTCTTACTTTTTTTTATTTATTGAATGGTATCATCGAATTTTATAGATCAATTTTATTGTAATCTATTGTTGTAAAGCATTATTGAAAACTATTAAATACTCTTCAGTAATATAAACCTCTTCATATTCCCAAGTACTCCATTACCAGGTGGTTCAATGTTCTAACCTGCAGGAATCAGGGAATTTAAGAGGTGTGAAAAGAAAGTATGAAAACAATGAAAAGACTGGTAATGGTACTCTTGGTTCTTGCACTTTTTTCTGGAATACCAGGGGTTCAGGCTGTGGTCGCTAACGGTGCTTCACTCAGCGGCATTCAGATTTTCCCGGAAGATCACATCTGGAATGTTCCTATCGATACCCTGCCTGTTGATTCCAAATCCGCAAT
>JGI20214J51088_10002883_pt1 | contig 11391 bp, 11 predicted proteins | sample WetSurMetagenome_FD_51088 | JGI IMG/M metagenome (IMG submission 51088)
TGTATACCTCCCGGGGAGAGTTCCCGGAGTACGCCTGCCTGGTCGAGGGGCTGCAGCGGTTCGGTGTCTGCCGTTTCATCGAGAACGCCGACCTCCTCGCGGGCAACTGGCGTGGCGCGCTCGACGGCCTGTTGGAGCAACCGCGGACCTGGCGGGATCTGCCCGCCGACGGTGCGGACGTCGCCGCCGAGATTCTCGCATCCATGCTGCCCCCAGACTCATGGGGCCGCCCCGAGCCGCGCGGCGCATGACAGCTCGGGAATATCAGACCGTTCGGTGAAGGAGACAACACCATGGCTACCCCGGCAGACGCTCGTTCGGCGGCGGTGCTTGTGATCGACGATCAGCCGTTCTTCACCACCATGCTCCGAAACGTTCTGGAGCAGCAAGGTTTCCGGGTCCAGGTGGCGGCCAGTGGTCCCGAGGGATTGACGCTCGCCAAGAAGCAGCCGCCTGACGCCATCCTCCTGGACATCGAGATGCCGGGCATGAACGGCTTCGCGGTGTGCGAGCAACTCAAGCAGGATGCCGACCTGAAGCACATCCCGGTCGTCATCCTGACCGGCACCAACGACCCCAAGCTCAACGAAAAGGCGTTCAAGGCCGGCGCGGAGATCATCGCGCTCAAGGCGCTCTCCGCCGAGCGGCTCGTCAACATGTTGCGCCTGGCCCTCGCCAAAGGGAAGCCCACGCCGTCGGTGTGAGGCGACCACGACATCTGAGCCGCCAGACCACCTATCCGTTGCGACACGGGCCCAAGAACGCGGAGACCCCAGGGACGAACGAAAGGAGCGCGCCGTGGCCTTATTCGCCGAGCGAGTCGGACTCATCGACACCGAGAACGCCTTCAAGGTCGGACCGTTTATCCGCCAACTCGAGGAACAGGGGAAGCGGGTCGTCAAGTGCAACCTGGGGGAGCCGGACTTTCCGATTCCCCAGCCCATCAAGGACGAGGTGAAGCGGCAGCTTGACCTTGATAACACCCACTACTGTGACCCCCAGGGTATTCTCCCCCTTCGGAAAGCGGTCGCCAAGTATTTCAGCGACACCCGCGGGATCCAGGCCACCCCGGACCGGGTGGTGGTGTATCCCGGCGCCAAGCCGCCGATCGGTTTCTGTCAACAGACCTACTGCAACCCCGGCGACGAGGTGGTCTATCCTAGCCCGGGCTTTCCGATCTACGAGTCGTTCGTCAGCTACGTCGGCGCCAAGCCCGTGCCGATCCACCTGGACGAGACCAAGGGCTTCAGCCTGTCGGGGAAGGAGCTGGCCCCGCTCCTCTCCGAGCGGACCAAGCTCATCTACCTCAATTTCCCGTCGAACCCCACCGGCGGCGTGGCATCCCGGGAGCAGCTCCAGGAGATCGCCGATGTGATCTTGAAGCGCTGCGGGCAGAACGTGCGCGTCTATTCCGACGAGGTGTACGAGCACATCCTTTTCGATGGCAGCCAGCACCACAGCATTGTCTCGTGCCCCGGGATGGAGAAGATCACCATCCTGGTCGGCGGCGCCTCGAAGAGTTTCGCCTGGACGGGGGGGCGGATCGGCTGGGCCCTCTACCCCACCAAGGAGGAGGCGGACCTGTCCCGGAACCTGAACATCAATTACTTCTCCTGCGTGCCCGCCTACAACCAGGAGGGGGCCCGCGTCGGGTTGGAGTCGCCCCAGGTCGCCAAGACGATCGGCGAGATGGCCGCCGTCTTCCAGGAGCGGCGCGACCTGGTGGTGCGGAGCCTGAACGCCATCGACGGCGTGCGCTGCCAGAACCCGAAGGGGGCGTTCTACGTGTTCCCGAACATCGCCGGCGTCTGCCAGCGCCTTGGGATCATGGAGGCGTTCCAAAGCCTGCCGCCGGACGTGCGGAAGAAGAGTAGCCCGTCCACGCTCTTCCAGATGTTCCTGCTCTTCGAACACCTGGTGGCCACCCTGGACCGGAAGTCGTTCGGCCGCATCGGGACGGAGCAGATGCACTATCTCCGGCTGTCCATCGCCACCGACACGGAGTCGCTGAAGGAGGGCATGAAGCGGCTGGCGGCTGCCGCCGGGGACCGCGAAGGGTTCCAGCGGTTCTTCCGGAAGGGAGAGCGCCTGTCCTGAGTATCGACACTCCGGGCAAACGGGTAACGGGTCACGTAATTCTTTGACGACGGCTTACTGGGTTGTCGTGGGATGGTCGGTCCGGTCGGCGCGTTCCGCACTCCACCCCCGGACCCGCGGAAGCAAGAGGAGGGCCGGCCAGGCGAGCACGAACGTCAGAGTGAAGTAGACGGTGTAGCCGAGGCTTTCCGTGGCCCACCCCGACACGGCGCCCGAGAGGACTCTCGTCAACCCGAAGAGGGCGCTCAACAGTGCGTATTGCGTGGCGGCGTGGGCCTTGTCGCAGATACTCATCAGGAACGCGAGAAAGGGCGCCGTACCGAGGCCGCCACAGAAGGATTCCACCACCGACGCCGCATACATGAGCGGGGTCGAGGGTGGCAGTGCCGCGGCACCCGCGTACACGAGATTCGAGGCCGCTTGGGCGATTCCCAGAACCCAGAGGGCCCGGAAGACGCCCCAACGGCCGGTGAGGTGTCCGCCCACCAGCGCGCCCGCGATGGTGCTGATGACGCCCAGCGTTCCCGGGATGGCGCCGATCTGGACCGGCGTGAAGTGACTGTCCACCCAGAACGGCCGCACCATCGGGCCCAGCGCCATGTCGCCCAGCTTGAAGGTCAACACGAAGAGCACGACGTAGGCGAATCCCGGGACGCGGGCGAACTGTCGCAGTGGCTCCAGGATCACGTCCAGGAGGGCGCCACGGGGCGCTCCCGTCAGGCCGGGGCGGGTGGCCACAGCGGGCATGCGGACGGCGCACAGGCAGGAAATGCCCATGAGGGCTGCCGCCCCCGCGAATGCGGCCGGCCATCCGATCAAGCCGGCCAGCGCCACGAAGAGACCCCCGGCGGCGATCAGGGCCACGCGGTAGGCGGTGACCCGGATCCCGTTGGCCGGCCCCATCTCTGCCGGATCCAGTAACTCGATCGTGTAGGCATCGATGGCGATGTCCTGCGTGGCGGAGAACAGGGCGAGGGCAACCAGCACCAACCACAGGCGGCCATCGACCTGCGAGGGGTTCAGCACCAGGAGGGTCAACATGCCGGCGGCGAGCAGCGCCTGGCAGCCCACCACCCAGGTGCGCCGCTGGCCCCACCGGTCGAGCGCCGGCGCCCAGAGGAACTTGAGCGTCCAGGGCAGCCCCACCAGGCTCAACAACCCGATATCGGCGAGGCGGACTCCGTGCACCCGAAAATACACAGGCAGCGCGTCGTTCAGGATACCGAAGGGAAACCCCTCGGCGAAGTACAGCAGAGTCACCCAGTAGAGCTTCGTCCTGGTTGTCACGTGTCCTCGCAATCCGGAGATGCCGTGCGCCGTGGCCACCGCGAGGGCCGGCCGCCGGTTCCTTATAGTGCGTGGAGTGGAACCCTGTCAAATGAATCAGCACGGCGCCGAACGTCGGGCGCGAGGCGGGGGTGGAAATGTCGCCTGGGGGCGCTCGCCGCGTGTGTGCTGCTCCTGGCGTCCGGCGCGGAGGCGGTTTTCACGCTGAACGGCCTGACGGTGACCGATCTGCCCACCCGGGAGGTCGTGGAAGGATACNCGCTGGCCCGCAATCTCCAGCCCGTCCGCTTCCGCGGAACCACGCGCGTGGCCGACTGGCTCCTCGACAGACCGGACCTCGCCGCCACGCTGGCGCGACACCTGTATCCCCCGCTGGAGCGATATCATGTCACCGTCCGGGAGGACGGGTCGTTTGACGTCAACGATCTCGGAGCCTTGCGCGGGAGCTTCCGGCTCGTCGCGCGTGAGGGGACCCGCCGGGTCTATTTTTGTCGGGGGCAGTTCCGGTCCCTCGCGTACCTGCTGAGCCTCTCCGGCAACATGGTGTTCACGCTGGATTACCGGGAGTCCGGACACGCCGTGGACCCGACGGTCGAGGTCGTTCCCCAGCTGTACGTTCGGCTGGATAACATGTTGGCGCACGGGACCCTGAAGCTGATCTCCCCGCTGCTGCACGGGGTGATCGACCGGCGCTTCACGAACCTGACCGCCGCAACCCAGATCGTCGGCGAACGGGTGACGCGCGACGCGGAGGGACTCTACCGCGAGATGCAGACGTGGTCCGATGTTCGACCGGAGCAGTTGGAGCAGTACAGGCTCGCGTTCCTCGTAACGCGGGGAACGCGATGACCGGCGTGAACCCGCTGGGGTTGTTCTGTTTCGGGTTCGACGGGGACACGCCGCCGGAGCACATCCGCGCCCTGCTCCGGCGAGGCCTGGGCGGCGTGATCCTGTTCAAGCGCAACCTGCGCAACCTGGAGCAGATCTGCGCCCTGACGGAAGAGGTTCACCGCCAAGCCGCGGCGCCGCTTCTGGTCGGCGTGGATCAGGAAGGGGGGCGCGTCGTCCGGCTTCCCGCGCCATTCCTGGCACCGCCGGCGGCCGCGGTGCTGGGCGCCATCGACGACCCGGACCTCACCCGCACCGTCGCCCGGGCCATGGGCCAGGAACTCCGGGCGGCCGGGTTCACCTGGAATCTCGCGCCCGTCCTGGACGTCCACACCAACCCCCGGAATCCCATCATCGGCGACCGAGCCTTCAGCCACGATCCGGACCGCGTGGCGCGGATGGGCTTGGCTCTCTTCAAGGGTTTCGAGGAGGTCAGCATCCTGACGACGGCCAAGCACTTTCCGGGGCACGGCGAGACGGCGGCGGACTCCCACCTCGCCCTGCCCGAGTGTCTCCAGACAGGCGACAGGTGGAGGCTGGTGGAGTTTGCGCCCTTTCGCGCGGCGATCCGGGCCGGTATTCCCAGCATCCTGGTGGCACATCTCGCCTGCCCGGCCCTCGATCCCGCCACGCCCAGCAGTCTGTCCCGGATCGTCACCACGGACATCCTGCGCACCGAACTCGGCTTCGACGGCGTGGTGGTGAGCGACGACCTGGAAATGGGGGCCATCACCGCCGGCTTCGACATCGGCGAGGCGGCGGTGCGATTCCTGGAAGCGGGCGGCGATCTCGTCCTGATCTGCCGGAACGCCGACCCCCAGCACGAGGCCATCGCCGCCGTGGAGGCCGCACGCCGGTCCGGGCGTCTCCGCGAGAGTCTTCTACAGGCCTCTCTCGACCGACTCGCACGCTTCACCCGTCGTCTCACGTCTCACCTCGATGCCCCCTCCCTCGAAGCGGCCCGCACGATCGTTGGACGCGCGGACCATCGCGCGCTGCTCGCGACGGTCGCCATGGCAGCGGCCCGGCTCGGCGACCAGCCGGGCGCCAGCAAAACGTAGCGTCCACCCTCCACGTTCCTCTCGGGAGCCGACCGGAAAGAGACGAAGCAGTTGTTGCGGTTCGGCTGCCGTCTGCCGGACAANTTTCCGTCGAAGACACGAGCGGCGGGNGATGTGAAGATCGCGGAGGCGNGGGAGGTCGGATTCGCGTGGCCGCGAATCACTCGCGAAGGGCTCGGTCCGTCGGTCTCGGCGAGGCCAACGGGCTCGGCCTGGGGAGAACGCTTATGGTTTATCTCTGATGGTTCCGGTTCGCAGGATTTGTTTGGTTTTTGTCGCCCCGGTCGGCGTGACCACCGTGAGGTCCACCGGGTACACCACGCCCGCAGGGCCGGTCGCGATGCCCTGCGCGTTGAACCCGATCCAATAGCGGGTCGCTCCGGCGCCCCCATTGTCCTTGAGGCCCTGCACGCGGGACCCTTTATAGTCGGTCGAGAGGTCATACCAGCCGGTCAGCGGCGTCCAGGTGGCGCCAGCATCAATACTCTGCTCCAGTCGGTATTTTCCCGCCTCCCCCGCGTCCCCACCTTCGTGAAGCCGAAACAGTCCGCCCTGGGTGACGGCTTGCGACTGGACGTACCGGAGGTCGCCGGCCACCCGTTCCACCGCGGCCGTGAGCCGACGTTGGGCAATGATCTGGAAGAAGAGCGGCATCCCAAGGGTGAGTATCATCACCATGATCGCCACCGCGATCACGAGTTCGATGAGGGTGAACCCTGGCTTCCGCCGTGTCGCCATCATGTCGGTGTACCCCCTGCCCCCCGGAAGAAGAACGCGGATTCCCCCCCCAACAGCGCCGAAAGAGCACGCGCGAAACTCTGCGACGCACGTTCACGAAAACTTGGTCAGCATCATTTATGCCATGAGTTTCAGTCTAGCACCCATCCCGAGACGCAGGCAAGGCATTCCGCTCCGCGTTGGCAGGGAGTTTGCTGTAATGCCAGTGAAATGATTCGAAGCAGGTGCGATCCATGCACAACCTGCGCGATACCGAAGTTAATGGCCGGAATTGCCTACCGCCCGTGAGGTGTTGTCATGCGGGAAATGCCAGTATGGCAGCGACTCTGCGGGAAAGATTTGGCAACGATACATGAGAACTCCTCGTTTTTATTGCGATCTTTTTTGGGGAGGCTCTCCGGTATTCAAATTGCATTGGGAGGCGGCGGCGGCAGAGACACCGCCGTGTAACCACATGGTCAAAAGCTGTCAACCCGATGACAAGTTTCGGCAAGGAGAGAACGACTCCATGCTTATCGAATGCGACGGCCGACAGCGCACAACCGTGAGACTCGGCGAGCGACGCACCCGACCGCGAGGCTTCTCGCTCATCGAACTCCTCATTGGCATGAGCATCATGGCTGTGGCCCTTCTCTCCATCGCCACCATGTTCTCGACCGGCTACTCCGATGTGACGGCCGGGGGCAAGACCACGATGGCCGCCACAGCCGCAAGGCAGTTGCTCGAAGACATCCGGACACTCCCCTTCGATCGGATCACGGATTTGGATGGCCTCAACACCAACGTTGCGGGGTCGCTCATTGGCGCGGACGCCGCCCTGAACCCAGGGCGAACCATGGCCCGGGACATCGCCCGCAAATGGCGATATGCCCTGACCGGCGACTTGACCGGGTGGGGAGGGGCCGCCGACGCCTCGTGGTCGGTTCTCACCGCGTCGGGGACAGCGTTCGGTGCGAGGGGGCAGGTCGCTGTCGCAAGCCCCTCCACGACGCTCCGAGTGGTCACGGTCACCGTCGTTCTCCGCGGGCGTTCGGCGGGCGAGGAGTTGCCGTTAACATTGGCCACTACCATCAGCAGGTTATAGCCATGCCAAAGATTCGCCGATCTCAAGCGGGACTCACCATGATCGAAGTCCTGGTGAGCTTGATGATTTTCCTGGTCGTCCTGATGGCGATCTACCAGCTCTTCGACACCAGCCATGCCACGTACGCCAGCGGGACGAAAAAACAGGATGTCCAGCAGCAGGCGCGGTTGGCCATGGACGAGATTGCCAAGCGCGTCCGGATGGCCGGCTATTTCCCCGAGAACTTCACGGACCCGCCCGCCGCGCCGGTACTCGCCAACCGGATCCGGATAGGCGCCGCAACCGGCCTGGCCGTGTACGGCGACATGGACCAAACCGGCGCCAGCAAGATCTTCCTCTTCTGCTTCGACGGCAGCTCGATTCGCTCCAACACCGGCGCGATCGGCGACGTGAACGCGTACACCTGCAATCAGGGCGAGGCGTTGGCGGACAACATCACCGGNCTCACCTTCCAGTACTTGGACTCAGCCAATGCCGTGCTCGCCCCGTCGCTGGATGGNCAAGGGCTGAACGCCATCCCCGACATGACCACGCCCACCGTGCGGGATTCCGTCCGGACGGTCGTCATCACGCTCACCGCACGGGAAACGGTCATCCATCAGAATCCCCAGGTATACACCTTGACTTCGACTGTGAGGCTTCGAAATGCTAACTGATATGGGAGGNCCCATGCAGCGCAAGCGGCGTTCAGTTGCACGACGGGAAGCGGGGTCGGTTCTGATCATCGCCCTGCTTCTCATGGTGCTCCTCTCCCTGCTTGGCATCACCCTGCTTACCGTGGCGGCCACCGAGCACAACGTGGCATACAATGGCCTGTGGTCCGAGGGGGCTCTCCACGCCGCCGACGCCGGCGTGAGCCGCGGATTGAACCAGCTCTCCGCCAATTCGCAGACGTCCGTACAAGCGGTCGCGAATACTGGCATCGGTCTCGTCTATAACTACCGGAGCGGTCGCCGGACCGATAACGCCCCCCAGCCGCTCTCGTACGTGGGCACCCGCGACGAAGCAGGGTACTCCATCGCGGTTGGGACGCCTTATAACCAATCGGGGTACACTTTCTACATATATCAGATCAATGCAACCGGAACAGGGCCGCGAAACGCCCGCCGTGAGATCGAGGTGCGGGCGGAGTACGGCCCCGTGGCGAAGTGAGGACCACCATGCGAAAACTGTTTGCCTTGCTCTTGTGTCTCGCGCTCCTGCCTCTGAACGTGCCGCTGGTCCAGGCCGACGACAGCGACATCTTCGGCGCTAACATCGAGCCGAACATCATGATCTTCGTCGACAGTTCTGGCAGCATGGACGACTACATCGACCAGGCGGCCACGGCACCCTACGCTCCGGCGACAACCTACGCCGGCACGCCTTCGCCTCCTCTCCCGAATAAGACCGCCGCCAAGGTGTACCGCTGCAAATCCGGCTCTACCATCGATCAATGTGAGAACGACCCTAGCCTGTACGTCGTATACGCCAATACGGTTGCCGATGTCACGAGTTCGGCCGCCCGCACCTCCCTGAACACGGACGGGAAGTGGAACGGAAAGATTGGGGGAACCAACCTTCAACTCCGCACCGGGAACTACCTCAACTACCACTTCAGCCCGATGGGCGGGCACGAGAAGAAGATCGTCGTCGCCCGGCGCGTGATAACAAACCTGGTCAACAACACGGACGGCGTTCGCTTCGGCCTGTCGCGGTTCACTGGGAACAGCAGTGAGGGGCCGGGCGGCGCGGAGGTCATCGCCGACATCGGTGCCAGTAAGACGACCCTCACTACCGCCACTGCCGGGATCAGCTCCAGCGGGTATACTCCCCTGAAGGGCGCTCTGTACGACATCGGAAAGTACTTCAAGGGAACCTACACAGGCAAGACGAGCCCCATCCAGTACGAGTGCCAGCCCAACTTCGTCATCTTCATGACGGACGGCCTCCAGAATGGATACGGCGACNTCCGGACCGAGGCGACGCTGCGGTGGACGCAAGATCATGCCACCAGCTTGCCGGGGACCCAGAAGGTGCAGGTGGACACCGTCGGCTTCGCCATCCCCGCGGGCGATGCCGACGCGGCGAACGACGTCTTGGCGACCACCGCGGCGAACGGGGGCGGGCATTTCTATAGCACGACCAGCGAAGCCTCGCTCGAGGCCGCTTTGGAGGATTCCATCCGCCGGATCATGGCGGCCAGTTTCGCCTTCGCCACCCCGGTCATCCCGTCCACCAGCGCCACAGGCTTGTCTCGCGCCTACATGGCCGCGTTCCAGTCGGATCCCTCCAGGCCGTTCTGGCGGGGCTTCCTCAAGGCGTATAATCGTGACACCCAGGGGCAGGTCCCGATGGACACGAACGGCGTGCCCCTCGATACCGCCTTGGCGTGGGAGGCCGGCCAGAAGCTTACGGAGAAGGCGGCCGCAGATCGGACGATCTACACATTGATCGGCGCGACCTTGAGCGGTAACACGCTGAGCGGCGGCACTCGTCAATCGTTCAGCACCGCCAACTCGAACGTGACGCAGGGGCTACTCGGCGTGAGCAGCAGCGCAGACCGGGATAAGGTCATCAACTTCGTGCGCGGCGTGGATGCTCTCGACGAGAACGCCAATGGGAATGCCACCGAGGATCGCGAGTGGAAGCTGGGCGACATCTTCCACTCCACGCCCGTCGTGGTGACGCCGCCCTTCATCCCGTCGACCGACCTGAGTTATCAGGCATTTCGTACGGCGCAGGAAGGTCGCACCACAATCGTGATCGCTGGGTCAAATGACGGGATGCTCCATGCCTTCCAAGAATCCGACGGGGTGGAGCTATGGGCCTTCGTCCCCCCCGATCTGCTCCCCAACCTGAAGGCTTTGGTGGCGCCGTCAGGAGACCATCCGTTCCTACTGGACTCGAGCCCCATCGCAGCGGACGTGAAGATCGGCGGAACCTGGAAAACCATCCTGGTCTTCGGCGAGCGGCGTGGCGGTAATTACTACCACGCCCTCGACATCACGGACCCGACAAACCCCACCTACCTGTGGGGATTCACCGATCCAGAGATCGTCGAAACCTGGTCCGAGCCGATCATCGGCAAGGTGCAGATGGACAGCTCTACCGGCAGCACCGAGAGGTACGTGGCCATCTTCGGCGGCGGGTACGACACGGGGACCAACAACCAGCATGGTAGAGGCCTGTTCGTGGTGGACATGGCCAACGGCTCAAAGCTCTGGGAGTACAAAACCACTGCCACTGCCGGCGCAATCAGCACCTCGAGCTGCTCGGGGAGCGACGATCGGGCGTGTATGAACTTCAGCATCCCGGCAAACCCGTTGGCCCTCGATCTCAACAACGACGGGTTTATCGACAGGGTGTACATCGGGGACGTGGGCGGGCAGGTGTGGAAGGTCGACCTATCGAAAGCCGCCACGCTCTCCGGTTCCCTAGCCAAAACGTGCGCGAACACAAGCGACACCACATGCTGGATGGGGAAGCGGTTTTTCAGGGCGGGCACCGACACGAACCCGCCGACTGCCGGGGAGTACTACCCCACGCAGGCCATCTACGGCTCGGCCAACGCTGCCCTGGACGCGAGCCGAGCGCTTTGGATCTACTTCGGCACCGGGGACCGGAACCATCCCAACAACGCAGCCGCGAACCGCTTCTACGGCATCAAAGACGCAACCACCATGACGAATGGTAGCGCGTACACCGAGGCCACCTCGGGCATCGTCAACGCCACCGCCGTGACGACGGCCCCCACTCTCGGCTGGTACTACCTGCTGTCCGGCACCGACAAGGAGAAGATCCTGGCCGGCTCCGATATTTTCAACCAGACCGTCTACTTCACGTCGTTCAAGCCATCCGCCTCGGTCGCGTGTGGTGGCGGGGGCACCGCCAGGCTCTATGCCGTCCAGATGACCACGGCCTTCGCCGCCCTGGACTGGGCGCACGACGCGGCGGCCTATGCCACGAGCGGTGGAAGTGGAGGCACCGTGAGTGACAATTCGACGGAGCGAGGCAAGGACGTTGGCCTGGCGCTTCCGGCGAAGCCGGTCATCACGCTTCCGAACGACTCGGACCCGGACAACAGGGACCCCAACCAAAAACCGGATCTTCTCGTATGCATGAGCGATGGAACGTGTTCGGGCACCCAGTTGCCGCCGACGGACACCATGCGGCGCATCCTGTACTGGCGGGAGGTGTTCTAGACCATGAAGAACAGGTGCATCATCGCGGCCGTCCTCGCGACCACCCTTTTCC
>JGI20214J51088_10002884_pt1 | contig 11390 bp, 8 predicted proteins | sample WetSurMetagenome_FD_51088 | JGI IMG/M metagenome (IMG submission 51088)
AAAGGGCTCACATTAAAAGGAATATACGGGCGCGAAATGTACGAAACATGGTATCAGATGGAGATGATGCTACTTTCGGGTCTAGATATATCGCCAATAATAACCCATCGCTTTCATTACTCTGATTTTCAAAAAGCTTTTGATATTATGGAGGAAGGGAATTGTGGCAAAATTATTCTCAACTGGGAATAAATAACGAATTCAGTTCTAATTGACATTTTACGCATTTAATATTTCGCAAAAAGAAATTTGAAAAAAGGTGTTGTCATAAAATCTACAGGAAATTGGTTTGTTGTTAAAAATGAAGACAATCAAAAAACAGAATGCTCAATAAAAGGGAACTTCCGTATCAAAGGAATTACAAGCACAAATCCAGTGGCTGTTGGCGATTTTGTTGAATATGAAATCCTTGAAGGCAGAACTGGCAGGAAGGGTCAAAGATTAGGTATTATTACCGATGTTTATGACAGAAAAAATTACATTGTCCGCCGTTCTCAAAATTTGTCTAAACTGTCGCACGTTATTGCTGCAAACATCGATCAGGTCTTTTTAATAATAACTTTGGCCCTTCCCACAACTACGACTACATTTATTGATAGATTCCTCGCCAGTGCGGAGGCTTATAGGATTCCGGCTATATTGGTTTTTAATAAAATTGATTTGCTAACACCAAAACAGCTTGATGAATTAGAAAATTTATTAATCCTTTATAAAAAAATTGGCTATTTGTGCCTTAAAACTTCTGCTTTAACGTGCTGGGGAATCTCGGATTTAAAAAATTTAATGCTAAACAAGACTAATTTATTCAGCGGACACAGTGGGGTTGGCAAGTCTACCCTATTAAATGCAATCCAGCCTGAATTGTATATAAAAACAAAAGAAATTTCAAATCGCCACAAAACCGGCAAACATTCAACAGCACATTCCGAAATGTATGAATTAGATTTGGGTGGTTATATTATTGATTCTCCGGGCATAAAAGCATTCGGTATGTTAGATATGGAGTCATGGGAAATTTCTCACTATTTCCCCGAATTCTTTCGATTGTCTTCTGGTTGTCAATTTAATAACTGCACCCATACGCACGAACCTGGTTGTGTAGTTAAAGACAGTGTTTCAAATGGACAAATTTCACAAAGCCGATACTTAAGCTATTTGAGTTTATTGAATCGCGATGAAAAATATAGGTCTGCACCCTAATAAATTTTTTCACATTTTCTAATTTCTTGGCAATTCCTTTTCGAAAAACTCTTTTACTAATTTTGCTTTTGAATTTCCTATTTCTGAAGCAATTTCTTCCAGAGACAATTCTTTAATCTTAATAATTGATTTAAATCTTTTAAAAAGCTTATTAATTGTCTGTTGTCCAACTCCTTCTATATTTTCTAACTCAGAATTTATAAAACTATTCGATCTCTTTTGCCTGTGAAACGATATGCCAAACCGATGTGCTTCGTTCCGCATTTTTTGGATTATTTTTAATGTTTCCGAGTTCTTGTTTAAGTAGATCGGTATATTATCGTTTGGAAAAAACAATTCTTCAAGCTTTTTAGCGATTCCTATAATCGTTATTTTTCCTTTGAGTCCTAACTTTTCAAGGGCTGAAACTGCCGCATTAAGTTGGCCCTTGCCCCCATCAATAATAATTAACTGCGGCAATAAATTTCCCTCCATTATTTGGCGGCTATATCTTCTATATATCACTTCCTCCATTGAGGCATAATCATTTGCGCCGATAACAGTTTTTATGTTGAAGTGCCGATATTCTTTTTTAGCTGGAATAGCATTTAAAAATACTACACAAGATGCTACGGGATTCTTACCCATTAAATTACTGTTATCAAAACACTCCATTCGTTTTGGCAGTTCTTTCAATTGCAAGTCCGTTTTAATTGTTTCCAATAATCTCTCTGTTCTTTGCATCGAATTACAATATTCCAACTGCCTTTCTTTATCCATTTTATATGATTGTGCGTTTCTTGTTGAGAGGTTTAATAAGTGTTTTTTATCACCTTTTTGGGGTACCACAAATTTTAAATCCTTAAATTTAGCTTTAATCCTAAATGGAACAATAATTTCTTTTGAATTACTATAAAATTTTTGGCGAATTTCGATGATTGCTGTTGTTAACAAATCTTCCTTTCCCTCTTCAAGACACTTCTTAATCTCTAGTGTATGGGTTTGAATAATTGCTCCTTTAATAATTTTTAGATAATTAATATACGCATGTGTTTGATCTTCTATAATAGAAAATACATCAACATTTTCAATTTTTGAACTAACAACAGTTGATCGTCTTTGGTATTTTTCAAGTTGCTCAAATTTAAGTTTTATCCGTTGTGCGTCTTCAAAATTATTCCTACTTGAAAAATCATTCATCTCGCCTTTCAATCGTTTTATTATGCCTGAAACATTGCCTTTTAATATCTCAATTATTTCATTTATATTCTGTTGGTATTCATCATGAGAGATAAAGCCCTCACAGGGTCCCAAACAATTACCAATATAATACTCCAGACAAACCTTATATTTTTGAGAGGAAATATTTTGCTTCGACAAAATATAATTACAATTCCTTAATTTATATGTCGACTTAAAAAGAGCTAAAAATGTATCTAATACAATGCCNGAAGTGAATGGTCCAAAATACTTTGAACCATCTTTCATAAATTTTCTTGTTTTAAAAACTCTTGGAAATTCTTCATTCTTAATACAAATCCAGGGAAATGTTTTATCGTCTTTTAAGCGAATATTATACCTTGGCTGATATTTTTTAATCAAATTGTTTTCCAAAAGCAACGCATCTTCTTCCGATTCCAAAATAATATATCTTATCTCAGAAATATTTCTTACAAGAAGTGCAGTTTTTTTGTGTTTTTGATTTCTAACGAAATATGATATAATTCTCTTTTTTAAATTTTTAGCTTTCCCAATGTATATAATTGTATTTGATATATCAAAAAATTGATATATTCCAGGATCCTCCGGTATAAATGAAATCAAAGATTTTAGATAATCAATCTTTATATTTGTCGCTGGATATTTCAATGAATGAAATAATACTCGTCCCTAATAATTAACTAAGATATGAGTTTCATATTTTGACAATCTTTTCTTATTTTCAGTTTTCAGAAAAGAAAGATTAACAATGAAACTAAAATAAATTTTCTTAACCTTCATTTTCTTAACAAGGTTTAATGCAGCCATGGCCGTTCCCCCGGTAGCTAATAAATCATCATGAATTAGTATTACATCGTCTTTTGTTAGTGCATCGACATGCATTTCAATTAAATCAGATCCGTATTCAAGCTCATATGATTCGGAAATAGTTTCTGCGGGCAGTTTTCCTTTCTTTCGAATAGGAACAAAACCAGCATTTAGTTTATACGCGAGGGCGCCTCCAACGATAAACCCCCTTGATTCTAATGACACTATTTTTGTAATACCCCGACCTTTAAAATAACGCCAAATGTCCTCAACAACGCTCTTGTAGGCAGCAGGATTTTTTAACATCGTTGTAATATCAATAAAAACAATACCCTTTTGGGGATAATCAGGGATTTCTCTTATTATTTTTTTCAAGTCTATCATACCTGCGTAACGTTCCACGTGGAACCATGTTTATTTAAAAAAACAAGTAAAATATTTATGTCGGATGGCGAAACACCAGAAATTCGTTTTGCTTGACCTATTGTGTTTGGGTTAAATAATTTTAATTTTTGCCTGGCTTCCATAGAAAGCGAATTTAATTTATCATAATTAATATCTTTGTCGATTTTAACATTATCTAATTTCATAACTTTCTGAGCGATAATCCTCTCTCTTTCAATATAACCGAAATATTTCATTTTTATTTCTGCGGATTCAATTATTTCATAATATCTATCTTTTGAAATAAAATCCAAAATATTTCGGAAGGAATCAATATTTTCGATAAAGTCAAATATCGAAATTTCAGGACGTAGTACGATATCCCTTAATTTAGTTTTTTGCTTAATTTCAGCGGAATTTTTGGCAATAAGTATTCGATTTATGATTTCAGGTTCGACACTAAATCTAAAAATCAAATCGATTAATTTATCTCTTTGTAGAATTTTTTCTTTTAACAGTCTATTTCTTTCATAAGAAGCAAGTCCTAAGGTATATGATTTTTCAGTCAACCTTGCATCTGCATTGTCTTGCCTTAAAAGAATTCTAAATTCTGCCCTGCTTGTAAACATTCTATACGGTTCGTCTATTCCCTTTGTCACTAAATCGTCAATTAAAACACCAATATAAGCATCATCCCGATTTAAAATGAATTCAGGACCACAATTTTGTGATTTAAGATGTGCATTTATACCTGCAATAATGCCCTGGGCGCCTGCCTCTTCATACCCTGTTGTTCCATTAATTTGACCGGCAAAAAAAAGGTTTTTTATTAACTTTGTTTCGAGGGAAGGATTAAGCTGTGTTGGATCAAAATAATCATATTCAATGGCATATCCAGGTCGAAAAATTTTTACATCTTTCAATCCAGGAATCAAGCGTAATGCACTTAACTGGATTTCCCAGGGCAGAGAAGAAGAAAAACCATTTAAATAATATTCAATTGTTGTTTCGCCATCTGGTTCCAAAAATAATTGATGGGATTTTTTCTTCGCAAAAGTCACCAATTTAGTTTCTATGCTTGGACAATATCGTGGTCCTTGTCCCTTGATGGTTCCATTAAACAAAGGTGAATCATTAAAACCTGTCTTAAGTACCCTATGCGCTTCTGAATTAGTGTTGGTTAACCAACAAGATTTCTGAGCAAGTTCGCTTTTTATTGTTGGTAAAAAAGAAAATTTGCCGACTACTTTATCCCCTTGCTGTTCTGTCATTTCCGAAAAATCTACAGTTCTTCCATCGAGTCTAGCAGGTGTACCCGTTTTTAGTCTACCTACTTTAAATCCTTGCTCTAAAAGTTGTTCAGAAATGCCATGTGAGGCCGGATCACCAATTCTTCCTCCTTGAATTTTTTGTTGACCAATATGAATCAATCCATTTAAAAAAGTTCCATTTGTCAGTATAACTGTCTTAGATCTAAATTCAACTCCAATTTGAGTCTTAACACCAATAACCTTATTATTTTTTAAAAGGAGCCTGGTTACTAAATCTTGCCATAAATCAAGTTTCTCAATACTTTCTAGTTTCTGTCTCCATAATTCAGAAAATTTCATTCTATCTGTCTGGGCGCGCGGACTCCACATTGCCGGTCCTTTTGATTTATTTAATAATTTGAATTGAATTGTCGCTTGGTCAGTAATAATACCGGCATATCCTCCAAGTGCATCTATTTCGCGAACAATTTGCCCCTTTGCAATACCTCCCATCGCCGGATTACAAGACATATAACCAAATTTAGTCATATCCATCGTAATCAGTAGTGTTTTTGAACCTAAATTTGCGGCTGCGGCAGCCGCTTCACACCCCGCATGACCCGCGCCAACTACGATAACATCATATGCTGGGACCATGATATGAAAAAAACCTACTTAAATAATACTCCTCTCTTTCTCCCATCTTCACCCTATCATTAGTATTTATATCATCATATCCAATCAGGTGTAAAACTCCATGAAAAATCACTCTAAATAATTCCCTTTCACATGGTTCTGCAAATTTATTAGCATTGTCATTTATCCTTTCAACGCTTATAAAAATATCGCCTGAAATAATTTTATTTACACAATAATCAAATGTAATTATATCTGTCAAATAATTGTGTTTTAAATATTTCCTGTTTTTTTCTAACAAGTATTTATCAGAACAAAAAATAATCGATATTTCCCCTAATTCCTTGTGTTCTTCGTTAATTAATTTCTTAATACAAGTCTTTAAGTAATTTTTTTTTATTAAAAACTTCGGAATATCTTCAAAGTAATACAAAATCATTAGCCCTTAAGATCGGTTTTTTTAATAAATTTATTGCGATACTTATACAAATTATTATTGTTTGCCTATGTTCAATTTAGCTGATTAAAATAAATCCTTTAATGTTGTACAATATTTTCTTATTTATAATTCTTCCTCTCAAAAGGTTGATCAAGTAAATCCAAATACAATTTGTACTTTTTATTATAAAAATCATTGAGCTTGAAAATACCTTGTTCGAGATTTTCTTGCCCTATTTTGGATTGTTTATTATACTCAAAATATTTAACCGGGTTACTATAATAAATTTCAATCGCAGTCTTTGATTCACGAGTATTATCAAGGTCTCTTTCAATTTCAGATTTCTCCGCTTCTAATAGTCTGGTTTGAATTAGATTTTGCCGAATTAATGTTTTTTCCGAAATATTCTTATTAATTAACTCCTGCCGTGTCTGCTCCAATAATTTATCAATGTTTTGCAATTCATTTTTAGCACCGCTGCCAATGCTTCCATTATTCATTATGTCGCGCAGCATTTTTTGCATCATTTCATGCTGCATTAGAGACTGTCCGAGCATTTTGCTTAATCCTTTGTTGTTTTCTTTTTTTAATTCCTCAATCATTTTCTGAAGTTGTTGCTTTAATCCTTCGGATGATTGTTTCATCATATCCAAATTTTTCCCACCTTTCCCGCGACCAGGATTTTCACATTCCTGATTACCTTCCATGTTGTTCGCCATCTCTTTTTCAAGATTCNCCAAGGCTTCATTCAACATAAGGGATANATTATTAATTGAAGTTATTACAAATTGTTGGCTTGATCTTGAGTCGGATATCAATCCTTCATCCAAATCCTTTACTGTCTTTGCTAAATTAATATTAATATCCAGCAACTCATTATTTATCAAATTTGTTATCTGTGGTGTTCTATTGGCTAACGAATAGAGAGAATCTTTAATAATAACACTTTCATCCATAAGTTTTTTTTGAGCTCGCTTTAAGTATGTAAGGCTAGGATCATTTATATTAAGGTGCCCCAATTGAACTAAAATATCTTCCTGTGTAAATGAAAAATAAATCAGATTGCTTAATATCTGTTTTAAATTTTCAATATTTTCCCCACTTTGTTTCTTTGTGTTTGATTTTAACAATTGATCCATATTATAAGCAAGACTCTTTAATTGGTCTGAAGTATTGTTTAAACTTCGCGCGGACTTATTTCTATTTCTATTTTCCAGATTATCCTTATTCTCTTTAAAATTATTGAGAACATTTTGAAATTCATTTTTAAAGCTGTCAAAATTAAAAGGGGTTTTTAAAACCTGATTTAATTCTATCGCATTTTTCATATTATCCTGGATAACACCAAGATCTTCCTTATTCTTTTCATCCTCGATTAAAACATCTTCAAATGTTCTCTTATTAATAATATCTTTTGATAGCGATATTTCCTTTTCGGCTAATTCATTAATTTTATTAATTATATCTCGCAATTTTTGCTCAACCTTCATTTTTTTCAGTATTTCAAGGTTTCTATCGAGTTGTTTTGATAAATCATCATAAGACATATCTAGTTTCTCGGACATTTTATCTAAACTTTCACTCTTAAATTCTTCCGCTAATTTTGTAAATTCTTCCAAAAGCTTTTTTAAATCTTCGCTGAAAACCTGATTTAGTAAATCTTCAACNATCGCTTGTTTTTCAAGAATTTCTATATCTNGTTTACCGTAGGAATTTAGCAAATTGTTTAAATCCTTGTTTTGTTTCTTTACTTGATCCATAAGCTGTTCAAGCCTATTTTGTTTATTAACAATGTCATTTACTAACTGAGATTTTTCCCAATTGGTAATTTTAGAATCAAGGNTTTTATAATGCAATTCTTCGATTTCCTTTTTTATTTCATTTGAAAGTTGTTTGCTCTCCGTCATTAATTCTTCTATTTGAGAGAATTGTTCCTTGTCTTGTTTGGAAATTTCTTCAGTAGAGGGTGCTTTATAAACAAAACTGTTAGATGTTGTGGTTTTGAATCCATTTATTTGATCATTGTCACTTACTGAAAAATAATATACGACTTCGTTCTCCCTTAAGTTAAATAAATTAAAATCAAATAAATAGTAGAAATCTTGATTAGCAAGATTGCGAATTATTTCAAGAGGAAAAATAGAATCGTGGTTATTAATATTGAGATGAAAATATAAATTAGTAAATCCATAATCGTCAGCAATTTCTCCTTTAAAATAAAATCGAGAATATTGCATTGAATCATGAGTTTGGACAACTTTTATTTCTGGAAATAAATCTGGGACAACTGTTATTGTATATGATAAAACTTCGCTTAAATCGACATTGCTATTTTTTATAAAAATACTATAATTTGAACTACTTAAAACCTTATTTTCCACTAAAAAAGTATTCTTAGTTTTTTGCGCAAGCATTTTATTTTTATTGCCAAAAACTATAAAAAGTGAATCAGTATCATAACATTTAAAAATCCATTTTACATTAGTACCCTCCGGTATTTTTAAATCCCCAACATTTTTTAATAACTCACTTTTAATTCTTGTGTAGTCAGGGGTTATAATTTTTACCTCAAATTCTGAAATGCTCGGTTGAGGCATTGTAATTAACGAATAATTCTCTGAAGAATACTTTAAATCTGTAAAATAAAATTCAATATTATTTATAACAGATTCCATTCGGTATACAAAAACATTTTTATCGTTTTTTCTCATCAAAAAATTATTTCCCTCAATATTAATGTAAACTACTTGAGGTAAGTTGTCGCCCTTGCATTCGACTTCTACTGAAAATTCTTCTCCTTTTTTTACGCTTAACTTTTTATTTTGGAGAATAAAATTATAGGGAGCAGGTTTATAAAAACTATTCTTATAGTTAATAATTCTATAGTTTGATTCTGCAAAGATGGGTCTATCTAAAATAATAATAGCAATAACAATTATAAGGTTTACAAATAAGTAGAAAAAAACGAATCGTAACTCTTTAAAACTTATAGCTTTTTCAATTTCAAAAAGTTTCAACTCTTTTATTTTCTGGTCAATACTTGCCCATATAATATCATTTGAATATAGGTTTCCATTAATTTTCGATAGTTCAATAATATTCAATAATTTGTCCTTAATTTCAGGAAAGAATTTTACTATAATTGTGCTTAGGTTTTTATGACTTATTTGTTTGAAAATATTTAATAATATTAAAATAGGAATAAAAAAGCGTTGTATTACTAAATACAAAGTATATAAAACAAAAGAGTAAAAAATAAATGTTCTGGCAAACGTTGGAAGAAAAGTAAAATATTCAACAACTGAAATAATTATATAAATAGAAATGCTTAAAACAAGAGAAATTATCAATCCTCTCAAAAACTTAAAATAATAATACTTTCTCCTGAATAAATTAAGCTTCTTAATAAGTAATTCAAAATTTTCCATTATAGTATAGCTATTAAAATAATAGCAACTTGAACGATATACTTTTTGTTAATAAGCATTTAAAATATGGTTTAAAAATCTGAAATAATAATTAATAAAAAAAGTTGATAATTAAATATCTTTTTATATAGTTTAAACTTTGACACTAAATAAAAAAATACTACTATTTTATATATGTTTTATTTAAAAAATAATGAACAAAGTTGAAGTTTTAATAATAGTGTGCGATATTATATATAAAGAAGTTAATTATTTCATAAAATACTGTTTTTATTAATATTATTAAGTTAATTAAATGTTTATAACTGATATACTAAAAACTAATAAGTTTGAAAAAAAGGTAATAATTTTTTATTAACATATTTCAACAGTATATATAATGTTTTCATTATAGCTATATTTGTTTTAGTATAATAAATAATAATAAGTTGAAAAAACTATTTAAAATATTATTAGTTGAGGACAATCCTCTAAATCAAAAAATAGTTTCATTTAATCTTAGAAAAGAAAATCATAATGTTACCATTGCCGAGAATGGATTAATTGCTTTAGATATTTATAAAAAAGAAAAATTTGATTTCATTTTAATGGATATCATGATGCCAGAAATGGATGGTTTAGAAGCATCTGTTAATATTAGAAAAATTGAAAAAGAAAAAAATCTGAAATATACCCCGATTATAGCTTTAACTGCAAATACCCTTGATAATGATAGAGATAAGTGTTTAAGTTTTGGAATGGACGAATATATGGCAAAACCATTCAGAATGGCTAAACTTTATGATCTACTTGAAGTGTTAGAAATTATCTGAAATAGATCACTTTTAATTATAAATAAATGAGTGATTTAATTGATTTAAAGGAGAATTTGTTTAGTGAAAGCGAAAAAGAATATGACAATAAGTTAAGACCCCTAAGATTAGAAGATTTTCAAGGACAAAAAAATGTTGTAGAAAATTTAAATGTTTTTATAACAGCTGCAAAAATACGAGGCGAAGCTTTAGATCATGTTTTACTTCATGGTCCTCCAGGACTAGGCAAGACAACATTATCAAATATTATAGCAAATGAATTGGGTGTTGGTTTAAAAATTACATCTGGTCCCGTTCTTGATAAACCAGGCGACCTTGCGGGATTACTTACAAACTTGGAAGAAAACGATGTTTTATTTATTGATGAAATTCACCGTCTTTCACCGGTTGTTGAAGAATATCTTTATTCAGCAATGGAGGATTATAGAATTGATATAATGATTGATAAAGGACCAAGTGCCAGGTCTATCCAACTTGATTTAAATAAATTTACTTTGATAGGTGCTACTACACGCGCAGGATTATTAACTTCTCCCCTAAGAAGCAGATTTGCAATAAAATTATATCTGGAGTATTATGATGTTGTAGTGCTGACGGGGATAGTAAAAAGATCTGCTCGAATTTTAAATGTAAAAATTGATGATTTGGCAGCTAAAGAAATTGCTTCACGAAGCCGAGGTACGCCAAGGATTGTTAATATTCTTTTACGTAGGGTTCGCGATTTCGCCCAAGTTAAAAGTGATGGAAAAATAAACATGGAAGTAACAAACTATGCTCTCGAAGCCCTAAATATCGACAAATACGGATTGGATGAAATGGATAATAAAATTTTGCTAACTATTATTGAGAAATTTAAAGGTGGTCCCGTCGGAATTACAACTATTTCGACTGCTGTTGGAGAGGAGGCAGGAACTATTGAAGAGGTTTATGAACCGTTTTTAATTAAAGAAGGATTTATTAAACGAACACCAAGAGGTAGGGAGGCAACAGATCTTGCATATAAACATCTGGGAAGAAGCAGGTATAATGAACCTCTGACTTTATTTTAGTTTTTTAAGTTTGATTTCGAAAATTTTCGGCCAGTATTTGCCAGTTATCAACAGATTGTCTCCTTCAAAAGCTTTGGCTATTCCGTTTAAAACATCAATTTGATTTTCAGATTTAACTTTATTATATAAACCAGATAAATCAACGGTAGATATAATTCTACCAGTTGAAGGTTCAATTTCAACAA
>JGI20214J51088_10002887_pt1 | contig 11380 bp, 10 predicted proteins | sample WetSurMetagenome_FD_51088 | JGI IMG/M metagenome (IMG submission 51088)
AGCATATGAATATCTTCGCGATCAAACGGTGTTACGAAAGAGTCGCTCAATTCATCAAAAATATGATGAGATATATCATCACCCAGACGCTCTTTATCTTTTATCTTCTGATAAAAGACCTTTCTCTCTTCTAAATCGGAGCATTGAAGAGAACCCGCAAGTAAATCTGAAGCATCCGACATCACGTCCGCAAGCTGCTTCAACACAGGAAAGAATTTTGAATCTTTCGGAGCGAAACGGCTGAAAAAAGAATTATCCATATAACCTATTTATTATTAATTATTATGAGAACTTTTTCTCCAGTGCAAAGATACATAAAAGAAACATAATTACAAAACCGTTGCTAATTCTTTACAACAATAATACAATATTATTTTTGACCATTTCCGGAATGGCAACAACACCGGTTTACAACCAAATGGAACATGGTTATATCTATTCAGCGCTGAAACAGTTAATTTTATTCAATTTGAATACCTCGCAACAATAAATCCCTCTCTTATGTTTATTTATCGTAAATGCTATTCAGGTTTCAGGACGCCTATCAATATTTGCCTCACAGGCTGAACTGCTGAATACCTGCAACTGTTCAGCCGGATAAAGCCAAATGATTATAATTAGAATATATATGTATTGTATCAGCAGGTATTCAGGAAAAAACTGCAATATTTCAGCACTGTTCTACACAAAAACAATCTCTATTCCAGTTCAATTATCAAAGCTTTCCACCGAGTTTACCGTAACTATTAACCGAGTTTACCGTGAAAGTTCAGCAACTATACTATTTATCACAGCTGTGAAAAGATGATTTTACAGCTGTAAAAACATCTTATTGCAGCTGTAAAATCATCTTTTCACAGCTGTAATAAATACTAAATGCGCTGGTAAAACACGATAAATGCGCCGGTAATACACGGTAAACATGCTGATAAATAAAGGTATTACCAGTGTATAGCTAAATAATTTCCAGTGTAAAAAATGAATGCCACAAAAAACTATAATGCAGCCATCATTTCGTCAAATAGATTCGGGTCGCCCTTCTTCCCCGTATACTTGGTATAGAGACGTGAACGGGCTGAAGATATGGTATTAGATTCTTTAGCCTCGATAATAGCAATCCTTTTAACACTTACTTTCATTTTTATAAGGCAACATAGATGATATTCCGTTTGGTTTAGTTTCGGCCAAAATAAATATAACTTCCCTGTAAAATCATCATAAACGGAGTCAAGCCATTTCTTAATATCCGCCCAATCGGCATCGTTTAACTTCAAAGATTTCTCATCACACGAATGGACATACTGATAAATTTCTGAGACTTTAAATTTTCTTTCAGCCTTTTGCCGTTGTTCAAGACGCAGGTTATCATTTTCCAATCTGCTTTTTTGTTCTTCGATTTTCGTTTTGTCAGCATCAAGAAGAGCTTCATTCAATTGTTTTTGCAAATCAGCTATTGTATTTTTGTTTTTACTAAGCAGGTCTTTGTCATTTTTAGTCTTCATTCGTTCAATATCAAGCAAATGTTGCTTTTGTGCAAGTTCATTATCCTTCGCTTTTTTCTGCTTGTACACAAATATACATCCTGAAAAAACGACAATCAAGCCACCTATTATAATTATATAGATAATTTGCTGTTTGGCCTTGTTTTCCATAATCAACTCGTTCCTTCCACGCATGAAGTGATTGTAGTTATAAAGAGATTGGATTTTCTTTACGTCAGCGGTACTATTCAAATCATTTATTGAATCGCTATAGTTCAAATGTTGATTTACATAATCCACAGCTTTTTTATAATCTCCACGTTTACTCATTGCTTGAAAGAGTCCGTATGTAACATCATATTTCACATAAACATTACCTATGGATAGAGCCTTATTGCCATAATATACAGCAGAATCACTTCGCCCAGTTTGTTGATAATATGTTGTCCAAGCAGAATATATGTTTGCCATCGTTTTAGTATCACTTACATTTTTTAATTGTATTAAAAAATTATATGCTTCATTATTTCTATTTTTTTCCATCAACATATCAGCATATTCACTTAAAATATTATTAGCTTTTTGTTGGTCTTTTATTTTTAAAGCCATCAAATATGCTCGCTGATAATAAGCAAATCCTTTATTTATTCCTTTCATCGCAGCGTATGCAAAGCCAAGATCACGAATGGTAGACACTATCATTGAAGAGTCTCTGGCAGCTGAATAATATTCATATGCCTTCTTACATGCTGATTCAGATTCTTCAAAAAGACCTTGTACTCCACAAACATAACCAATCTGCGAATAAATACGTCCTATTGTACTATATGATTTGCTTGTAGAAGACAAGTCTATTGCCTTATTATAATATTTCAACGCTTCCGGAGAATCTTGTATATCGACATATACACGCCCTAATTGATAGTATGCGCGCATTAATCTGTCACCATATTTGTTTTTCTCGTAATAATGCACTACATCAAGCATTATAGAGTCTGAAGTGTGATCAACATTGCAACGGTCTTCCGCTTGATAAAGAAGAAGATAGTAATTCATTCGCACCGCTTCATCATTGTTTATTTTGTTTTTGTTCAAGGCATGCAAAATATACATAGCGCTATCGGGATGTTTATCAAGAATAGATTCAGCTTTTGACAATTCAGGAATATTTCCATTTGTTCTTTTACATGAAATGAAAACAGAGATACATAAGCTAATAATGATTAGAGTATAAATTTTATTCATTTTAATATTTTCGTTACGTTTTGAATGCAAAAATATCATTTTTTTTGACAAAATTCAAAAAGATAGAAGTTTTTTCCATAACAAGCTAAAATTATTCAATGATACATTGTCTTATTTTATCGATGTTTTAGCACATCAATGTAATTTGCGACTTTTTTGCGAACAAAATTCTTAGGAATAAAATAAAATATCATATATGTTTGCTGAAAACTAAAAGAATTAAATCATGAAAAAAGTATTATTGCTTTTATTTGCTATTAGTTTAATAGCATTGCCTTGCGCATCAAACACAAATGGGCATATTAGGTGTAAAGTAATACACCGTGGGTTTATGACACGTGCACCAGAGATTTTACCGGATATTGAACAAGAAGGTAATAATCTCTATCTATCTTCTGAATATTACGTACAATATAATATCCAAATTATGGATGAAAACGGGGAAATTGTTTACGACAACGTTTTACCATTATCATCAAATCCGCAAATTATTACAATAAATAATTCAGGGCTATATTCTATTAACTTATTTATAGGCGATATAGAATATGAAGGATCTTTTTATATAGAAAATAACTATAATAATTGATACGAAGATTTACTATGAAGAGAAACTTAATATTGTCAATAATATCTTGTATGTTTTTATTAGCAAACATACAACTATGTTACGGTCAAGGAGTAGAAGAAAACGAAAACGTACGTAACTGTGTAGATAGCATATTTGAAAATCTGGACAAATCCAAAATACCTAATGGACTTTTAAGAGATTATTCTTTTGAATTAGTCGATTTAGATCAGTTTACAGGTACTTCAACAACATGTAATAATCCTATTGATAGACCAACATACGAATTATTATTACGCACAATCAAATCATGTGCCGTAAGTACAGCTCCATTTGGAGATGTAGCAGGAATTTTAGTTGATCAAAATAACGCCGGAAATGATAATACAGTATCATTAAGTGCTATGGCATATCAATATTCATATATTAAACAAAATGCAATTACAGATAACTTAATTAAATACGTAGATGGAAAAGTTTCAGATAACTTTATAAATAATGTGTGGCAGAATCCTTATGGAAGTCAGTATGCAACAGGTTTATGCGCCCAGGATAGTGTTTTTGGAGCACCTCATTAACATTTACACTTGATAAAAATTGTTGGTTGAGTAATTTGTCTTATAACAAGATAGAAATTAATGCAGGAAATGGATATTCACCTATTGAGCCCGGAGGATCAATCAATGTTTCATACTCGTCCGGAGGGGAAAAAAGAATATTAATGAGAATAACTCTTGCCAACGGAGAACAATTACTATCATCTACTGAAATAAATATAAATACAGGAAATGCAGGAGATGGGTCTAAAACAAGGACAGATGTAAAATATGGAAGCTATGTGACAACAATTGAAGGAGCCCCATACAGAGGTGTACAAACGAAGGCTGATATTTTTGTTAGATATGTCAGTGGAATTAGTATGCAAAAACCTTTAATTTTTGTAGAAGGATTTGATCCGCGTTCAATGGGTAAAGGTAATTATGGGAACTCTAACATATATACATTTGTAAACAAAATAGATTCATTATACAAAATTACAAACTCACCAAATAAAATTCTAGACAAATATGATATCGTATATGTTGATTGGGTTAATAGTGAGGAATATATTCAGGCAAATGCTAATACATTAATGGAAGTAATTAGATGGGTAAACAGACTAAAAAAATTATCAGGCAGTACTTCATCAAATATAGTCATGGGACATAGCATGGGCGGATTAGTTGCTAGATATGCGCTGAAAACCATGGAGAATAACAATGAGAAACATGAAACTTCGTTATATATTAGTGATGACAGCCCTCACTTAGGAGCCAATGCTCCTTTAGGAGCATTATATGGGCTATACGGTCTATGTTCATTTTTGGAAAATAAAAAATTAATAGGTGAATTTGCGGATAAATATTTTCATAGCGGTACATTGCTTTCACTTGTTGAAAAAATAGCCCATTGCAATGCAGCAAAACAGATGTTGGTTAATTACGTAGATTTTGGAGGTAACCTCAATAACAGTGAACATATAGCATGGCAACAAGAATTGGCAAATTTGGGCTTTCCACAAGGTGATAAGAATTCGAATTTTAGAATGTTGGGCATAGCGAAAGGTTCATATTCTGAAAACAGTGCACCTTCGTCTTATCTAAAATTTGATTTAGTTCCAACTTCAGATTATGCAGGGCTGCCAGGATATTCTGATTTGGCTCGTCCAATAATAGAATTGGTATTAAATGATATATGGTCAGGAATATTAAACCTTATTCCCGGGAAATCAACAATAAAATTTCATATGGAGGTTGATCCCGGAATAGCAAATGGTACAAAAATCGCAGAAATAAAATTACAATATGTAAAAAAATTCCTATGGATGAAAAATATTACAAGAACAGTATTTGAATATAATAATTATATGCCGGGGTCGCTTGCATATGATGTATTTCCAAGTTCTTATTATGCAATCCAGAAAGGAGGAAAATATAATGGCTCTTATGGTATACCGGTTGTTGGCCAAGCAAATTGGAATCTTGACATGGCTGGATCTACACCTTTTATACCAACATCAAGTGCATTATGCGTAGGCTTCGGTAAACAGACGCTTACCTCATCATTATTTACAGATAAGCCGGACTTTTCAAACACTCCATTTGGAAATAATGTATACGTATCTGAAGGTTTATCAATATCTCATACTGATTTAAATAATATGATTCTTGATTGGTTGACTGCACAATTAGATTTTGGCATAATCGGTCCCCGTCAGGGCATTAATGGTTCAAAATACGTTATACCCAATGGTGCAAGCGTTCAGTGGACCACCGACAATCAGCAAATAGCAACACTCGATCAAGGTGGAAATTTAAAAGTAGTTGGCAATGGTATTGTGAATATTACAGCTGCTCAAAGTAATGCAATAAAAGCAAGTATGGAAATTCTAACAGGTGATCCATCTTTTGTATTAGAAGATGTAAAGAGAGTTCCGGGATATTATTCTGTAAAGACTGATTGCACAGACACAAGAATCACTGATTTCCTTAATAAATATAGCAATGTTATTACCTATGAATGGGGGATTAAGATGAATGACGAGCCGTTAACGTGGATAAAATCCGAATCTCAGGAACTTCGTTTAAGTACATTGGAAAATGATGATAATGTTACCGTTTATTTAAAAGCGCTTGATTTATACGGCAACGAAAGTTCACCCTTATTTATGAGAATATCCGGTAATGATATATATAAATTAGGATATAAGACACTTATATTTAACAGTAAAGGAGAACTTTATAGCGGAAATGGAGCTAAACTATATTATGATTATATCACTATGCCTTTGACTTATCAAAACGGAAATAGTAGCACATTCTCCGATGCGGAATGGAATCCTGTAGCTGCTGTAGTTATGAATGATGAAAATGAATCAAGAGTTATACCATGGAAAAGATACGGATATATACATGATATTATTCCATCATCGGAAATAGAAAAAATTACAAGTTCATCAGATGGAACAGTTTTGATATACAAATTAATCCTATTAAATTACAATGGAGATATTATACAAAAAACTCCTATTACAATTATGTATAAGGCTAATTTCCCCAATAAATAAACAATGACATGAATAAAAAATGTATTTTATTTTCAATTTTATCAATATGCTTTATATCATCTTGTATTGATGATGAAATACCGAATATTGATCATGCAAAAAGTTCCAAAGACAGTTCTTCCGTTACAAGAGTTCTGCTTTCCTCTGACAGTATTGGCATTAAACACGACATGCAATCAAATCCTGAATTAATATTGGCAGACAGAATAATATATAAAAATTCCATGTATGTGCTGGATTTATCTGCTAAAGATGCTTCTGAATTATTAATTCCGGAAAAGACATATCAGGAATATGTTAAAAAAGTAGAGGAAATGAATAATACTGCGATAAAGTTTAAATGATGAACATTATAATTACAATAAAAATGAAAAAGAAAAATCAATTATTAGTAAGTCTAACAATATTATTGTTAGCATTTACATCTTGCGATACCAATGATGTTTCAAAGGTATCCAGTTCTTCTACAAAAGAGACCAAAATCTCTCAATATGTAGTAAAATACACAAATCAACAAATGGTTAATTGGAGTAACACAGGTAGCCCTTATTTGGATAATGAAGAGGAAAATTCTTCAAATACATCCATCGATCCTTACTTGCTATCCCAAGCCGGAGTGTTTAAACCAATATCAAATTCAACGACTAGAGCTTTTGGAGTAAATCCGAATGAGAATAGATTTTGGTCAATGATAAGATTAAAAATCGGAAGTATTCAAGAACCTATAAGAAGTTATGTAATAGGTGCGATTCACGATATTGAAAGTGAAACAAACATAAGATTTTATAATGCTATTGAAGACCCTGATGTGGATCCTGTATATGGCTTTAAATATCCGAATGTACATATTTCCATTTCTCCAAATGGGATGGATGGTTCATCAGATGTAGGAAGAATCGGTGGAGAACAATACATCTATATACCTAAAGATATAGCGGATAACCCGGATAATTATAGCGCTGATGAAATCACAGGTTTTGTAGAACGAGCATTATGTAATGTTGCCGGTATGTATAACGAACAACAAAGGAATAATAGGGACGATTATGTAAACATCTATACAAATAATATTGATACACAAAATCTTTATCATTTTGATAAAATAACTAAAAATTATTTTTCACGCGGGGACTTTGATTGGTCATCAATAACCTTGGCAAGTTCATACGATTTTAGCAAAAACGGAGGAAAGACAATCACTACAAAAAGCGGTGACACAATGCCAAAGAACAATATCTTATCAGATTTAGATAAAATGTTTTTAAACTATTTCTACTTACCATATAAACCAAGAACGGATACATATAGAGAATTAGATAATGTCGTTTATGATGGAAATAATAAACAATTAACTGAAAGCCAAAGGTTACAACTTCAAGCTGATTTAAATAATGGTAACTCTACTCCACCTTCTGGAGGAGAATTAACACCTCCTGCGTGGTAATAGCGGAGAAAGTAAACCAATAAATATATATAATAAACTAAATTGTATATGCTCAGTACAAGAGGCTATGTCAAAAGTGACATGGCCTCTATTATGTGAAGGTCAACATTTGATAAATAAGAAATTCCCATTTAATCGATGTTTTAGCGCATCAATGTAAATTGCGACTTTTTTGCGAGCAATTTTTTTAGGAATAAAATAAAATATTATATATGTTTGCACAAAACTAAATAATTAAGTTATGAATAAAAAGATAATTTGTAAAATAGCGGCTTTCACTGCCATAGTTTGTATTGCTTTAATGCTACACAGTTGTGACAAGGATGGATATATGAAATGTTTTAATAATATGGTTTGTGACATAAATGGTGAAGCCTATGAAGATCAAGATAAATTTCTTTTCCCATTTGGAACGTCGATGACACCATGTGTAAATATAAGGAGTAAAAATGATAGTTGTACAATTATATTTTATGCCATTTGTAGGCCGACAAAGAATAAAGAATCGCTTCATACGTATGAAATAAATATTAAGATTAATGGTAAGACTTTACCTTTAGGTGGAAAATACGAAATATCATCTTCTATTCTTGATAAAGGGTTCAAAACTTGTAATGAAGCAATTATGTATTGTGATACAAGTAATATATCATACGTTGAAGTTTATGATGATTCAACAGATAAAAACAATCTGGGAGATGGCTATTTTGAAATAACTTCAAGAAATAATAAAGATTCATATTATCTTGGTGAAGTTAATATAAAAGTAAAATTACCGATACAGAATGCTGACAGTACATTAAATATTAAGGGAAAATTCAGAATAGAATTTAAAAAACCAGATAAATAATTAAGTTATGAATAAAAAGATAGCATGCAAAATAGCTGCTTTATCTGTCTTAACTTGTATTGCGTTAATCCTGCACAGTTGTAACAAGTATGGATATTGGAAATGTTTTAATAATATGTCTTGTGATATAAATGGTGAAGCCTATGAAGATCAAGATACAACTCTTTTACCAATTGAAGTGCCGATGACACCTTGGTTAAAAATGTGGGATGATAATGATAGTTGTATTATTAAATTTAATGCCATTTGTAGACCTACAAAGAATAAAGAATCGCTTCATACGTATGAAATATATATTAGGATTTTTGATATGGCTTTACCTATAGGTGTAAAACACGAAATATCATCATCATCTATTATTAATAAAGAATTTATGAAATCTTATCAAGCAAAGAGTTATTATGACTCAACTAATATATCATATGTTGAAGTTTATGATTATGAAACAGATAAATACAATCTGGGGGATGGCTATTTTGAAATAACTTCAAAAGAAAATAACACGTCATCTTACCATCCATATTATTATCTTGGTGAAATTAATATAAAAGTAAAATTACCAATAGATAATGTTGACAGTACATTAAATATTAAGGGAAAATTCAGAACTGAATTATGAATTAAAATAAAATCATTAAATCAATAGTAATATTAAAAAAGTCCTATTTTCATAGTAGTTTTAGAACATAATTGTCGTGGACACATTAATTCCCTCTGAAATAGTGCGTAAATAATAATAATTTTATTACCTTCGCATCAAAACGGATGTATATGACAATAAACCAATGGATAAACGATAGAGAACAGAGGGGTTCTTCCACTTTTTCTTTTAATGATGTCATTGCTGCTTTCCCCTCAATTGATTCGCAACAAATAAAGAACGCGTTGTATCGGCTTACTATTCATAAGAGTATAATATCAGTATACAAAGGCTTTTATGTTATAATCCCGCCACAATACGCATTAAAGGGAATCGTGCCGCCGCCATATTACGTAAATCAGTTGATGAGATATATAGGAAAGCCTTACTATGTCGGTCTGTTGAATGCCGCTGAGATATTCGGTGCCGCGCATCAGAGACCGCAGTTGTATTCCATTATGACTATACCACCAAAGACAACTACATCAATTAAGAAGAATTCCATTATCAGATGGTTTTATACTATCCGTTTTCCTGAAGAATTTTTGATAACAAGAAATTCTGAGACAAGCACTGTTAAGTACTCAAGTGCTGAACTGACGGCACTCGACCTTGTACAATATGCTTATCATATAGGAGGATTAAGTCGTGCTGCAACGGTGCTGGCAGAATTGTGTGAGGTCACCAACTTCGAAAAGTTGAATAATCACATTTTTAATTATGTAAAAGTCTCGACATTTCAACGGCTCGGATTTATATTGGATGAAATCCTTGAAGAAACAGCGCAGGCCGAGGCCTTATACAAATTTGATATTAAAGTAAAAACAGTCCAAGATCATGGAGGTAGTTTCTGGAGACATTCCAAATATACATACACAATTAATCCTGACAGTATAGGACTAAAATGGTATTATCCTCGTGCAAATGGATTACAGAAAGACTGTGCAATAGGTAAATGGAATATTGAAACAGCATCTTTAGAAAAATATATAGAAATATACGAACGAGATGTAACAGAAACCGTAAAGGAAACATTTACAGAAGTAACATCATACACCGATAATTTCAAGTCAAGTGCAGAACTTGGAAAAAGCGAAAAGGACGGAATCACATGGAAAGTAGGTCTTGGATATGACATTTCAAAAACAAAAACAGGGACATCTACAATAGAGGTAACAAAGCAAGAAGGAGATGATCAGTTAGGAACACTCAGCGAGAACTTCTATCAACCTATTATTATTGAGCAAAAAGGAAACGAGTATAGATTACATAATATTAGCAATGGTGCCGTTAGTGTTACTATTTTACCATTAAGATATAATGCGACAAGAACAGTTTTAACCCGCTGCGCACACTTATAATATGAATAAATAATGAAAATATTAAATTTTATAATTGCAACTTCACTTATATTATCTATTTATTCTTGCGAAAAAGATAATGATAACATAAAAGTGACATACCCGCCAATTGGTTCAACATTTAAAGACGCATCGTTATGCGAAGACCTTTCAATAACATTCCTTGATTCAACTAATGTAAGATATTCATATAATGATTTGACGGGCGGTATCAAAAACGATACGGCAAAATATACATTTAGGAATGATACTCTTCGTATTATCAACACTGAAGATAAAAATGAACAAAATAACATAACGGATAAATTATACTTCAATGGATTCAAAGGTGTTTTCGTAAATCAAAATACAATAGTAGCCGATTTCTATTTTGCAGAACATAAAGATAATGGTAAATATGCAACTAAGATATACGGTGATTCAAATACTTGGAAACTGATAAAAAGGTGAAACAAATATACATCTTTCAATGTCAATTCTTCGTAGGTAAAAGCCCCATTACATCTAAGTTATAGAGAGTCCAATGTAATTTGCGACTTTTTTGCGAGCTTATTTCCTATGCAAAAACTAAAATAATATATATGTTTGCACCAGCAAAAAATAAAAATAAGTAATGAAAAAGAAAATCAGTTATTTGTTCATGCCAATATTTGTGGCATTAATGACAGTTTCATGTAGTAACAGC
>JGI20214J51088_10002888_pt1 | contig 11378 bp, 8 predicted proteins | sample WetSurMetagenome_FD_51088 | JGI IMG/M metagenome (IMG submission 51088)
GCTGCGCTCGCGCCTGATCGCGACGCAGCGGCTCGAGCCGGGCGACACCGTCGGCTACGGCAGCCGCTTCACGGCGCGCGAGCCGATGCGCATCGGCATTGCCGCCTGCGGCTACGCCGACGGCTACCCGCGCCACGCCGGCAGCGACACACCGGTGCTCGTCGACGGCGTGCGCACCGGCACCGTCGGTCGCGTTTCGATGGACATGCTCGCGGTCGACCTCACGCCGGTGCCCGCGGCCGCGATCGGCAGCGAGGTCACGCTCTGGGGCCGCGGCCCCGAGCTCGACGGCATGCCGACGCGGCTCGCGATCGACGACGTCGCGCACGCCGCGGGCACGATAGGCTACGAGTTGATGTGCGCCGTGGCCGCGCGCGTGCCGGTGCACATGGCGGCCGACTGAGGCAGTGATGAAGCCGCCGCGCGTCGACGTGCGCGAGGTNGAGTTCAGCGCCATCCGCGCGCAGGGCGCGGGCGGCCAGAACGTCAACAAGGTCTCGAACGCGGCCCACCTGCGCTTCGACGTGCACGCGTCCAGCCTGCCCGAGGACGTGAAGGCGCGGCTGCTCGCGCAGGCGGACCAGCGCATCAGCGCCGACGGCGTGATCGTCATCAAGGCGCAGAGCCAGCGCAGCTTGCCGCTGAACCGCGCTGCGGCGCTGGCGCGGCTGCAGGCGATGGTCGACGAAGCGGCGCAGCCGCCCGGGCTGCGCCGCGCGACGAAGCCGACGCACGCGTCCCGGATGCGCAGGCTCGAAGGCAAGGCGGTGCGCGCCGGCGTCAAGGCCGGACGCGGCCGGGTGCGCGATGTCTNATGCGCGCCGGGGCGACCGTTCGATGCCCGCGGCACGGCCGCTGCGGCACGCGGCGGTAGCATGGTCGCCTCGATGAACGAACTCTCCGCCCTGAAATCGCTCGGGTTCGCGCTGCCCAGCCCGGCCTACCTCTTCGGCGCCATCGTCTTCGGCCTCGTCGGCATGGTCGCGTTCCGCTTTGGCAAGCGCGGCGAGCGGCCGGTCACGCTGTGGCTGGGCGTCGCGCTGATGGTCTACCCGTACGCGGTCTCGCGCACCTGGCTGCTGTACCTCGTCGGCGTCGCACTCTGCGCCGGCCTGTGGTTCGACCACGGTCGAGGCTGATTCGCGGCTGATTCCGCGCAGATGGCCAAGTCGATCTACACCTGCAGCGAATGCGGTGGCACGAGCCCGAAGTGGCTCGGCAAGTGCCCGCATTGCAACGCCTGGAACACGCTCGAGGAGGGCGTCGCCGACGCGCCGGCAGCCGGCAAGAACCGCTTCCAGTCGCTGAGCAAGAGTCAGCCGGTGGCGACGCTGAGCGAGATCGACGCCGCCGACGTCGCGCGCACGCCGACCGGTCAGGACGAACTCGACCGCGTGCTCGGCGGCGGCATCGTCGCCGGCGGCGTGGTGCTGATCGGTGGCGACCCCGGCATCGGCAAGAGCACGCTGCTGCTGCAGGCGCTGGATGCGCTGGCCACGCAGATGAAGGTGCTCTACGTCACCGGCGAGGAGAGCGCTGCGCAGGTCGCGCTGCGCGCGCGCCGGCTCGGCCTGTCCGGCACCGCGGTGCGCGTGCTCGCCGAGATCAACCTCGAGAAGATCGTCGCGACGATCGCTGCCGAGGCACCGGCCTTTTGCGTCATCGACTCGATCCAGACCGTCTATTCGGACCAGCTCACGTCGGCGCCGGGATCGGTGGCGCAGGTGCGCGAATGCGCGGCGCACCTGACGAGGCTGGCCAAGACCAGCGGCTGCTCGATGGTGCTGGTCGGCCACGTGACGAAGGAAGGCGCGCTTGCCGGCCCGCGCGTGCTCGAGCACATCGTCGACACGGTGCTGTACTTCGAAGGCGACACGCACAGCAGCTTTCGCCTCGTGCGCGCGATCAAGAACCGCTTCGGCGCCGTCAACGAGATCGGCGTCTTCGCGATGACCGAGAGAGGGTTGCGCGGCGTCAGCAACCCGAGCGCGATCTTCCTCTCGACGCACGGCGAGCCGGTGCCGGGCAGCTGCGTGCTCGTCACACTCGAGGGCACACGGCCGCTGCTGGTCGAGATCCAGGCGCTGGTCGACAGCGCAGGGCCGAGCCCGCGGCGGCTCTCGGTGGGGCTGGACCGGGACCGCCTGGCGATGCTGCTCGCGGTGCTGCACCGCCACGCCGGTGTCGCCTGCATGGACCAGGACGTGTTCGTCAACGCAGTCGGCGGCGTGCGCATCGGCGAGCCCGCGGCCGACCTCGCCGTGCTGCTCGCGATCCAGGGCAGCCTGCGCGGTCGGGCGCTGCCGCGCGGCTTCATCGCCTTCGGCGAAGTCGGCCTTGCGGGCGAGGTGCGGCCGGCACCGCGCGGCCAGGAGCGNCTGAAGGAGGCGGCCAAGCTCGGCTTTTCCATCGCCGTCGTGCCCAAGGCGAACGCGCCGAAGAAGCCGATCGAGGGCCTGACCGTGCACGCTGTCGAGCGTATCGAGCAGGCAATCGAGGTCGTGCGCGGGCTCTGAAGCGCAGCGCGGTCATGCGCCTCGCGGTCGTCTCCGACATCCATGGAAACCTGCCGGCGCTCGACGCCGTCCTGGCCGAGATCGCGCGCGAGCGCGTCGACCTCGTCGTCAACCTCGGCGACATCGTCTCGGGCCCGCTCTGGCCGGCCGAGACCGCGGCGCGGCTGCGTACGCTGGCGTGGCCGACGATCCGCGGCAACCACGAGCGCCAGCTGCTCGCGCCGGCGGCGCGCTCGGCGGCGGATGCCTTTGCCGCTGCGCGCCTGGGCGACGANGACCGCGCCTGGCTCGCGGCGCTGCCCGCGACGCTGGACCTCGGCGCCGGCGTCTGGTGCTGCCACGGCACGCCGGCGAGCGACCTGCGCTACTTCCTCGAGACCGTCACGCCCGACCTCGGCGACCATGGCTCGCCGGGCGTGCGCGCCGCGAGCGCGGCCGAGGTCGCAGAACGCCTGGGCGCGGTGAACGCGCCGCTCGTGCTCTGCGGTCATACGCACATGCCGCGCATCGCCCACAGCGGTGCGACGCTCGTGCTCAACCCGGGAAGCGTCGGCCTGCCGGCATTCGACGACCTGAACCCGTACCCGCACCGGATGGAAACCGGCAGCCCGCACGCTCGCTGGGCGCTGGTCGAACGCGGCGCCGCCGGCTGGCAGGCCCGGCTCTGCGCGACCGCTTACGACTCGGGCGCCGCTGCGCACCGCGCCGAAACCAACGGCCGCGGCGACTGGGCCGACGCGCTCGCGAGCGGCCGCGTGGGACGCCTCGAAGCGCCCTGAATCCCGCTCAGGCGCTGCGGTCCACGCGCAGCGCGAGCACGACCGAGGTCGTGGTCTTGAGCACGCCGTCGATCGCGCCGATCTCGTCGAGCAGCGCGTCCAGGCGCGCGGTCGATTCGGCGCGCAGCAGCGCCAGGTAGTCGAACTCGCCGCTGACCGAGCACAGCTGGCGCAACTCGGGCAGGCGCGCCAGGCGCTGCGTGACGTCGCGGGCCGACTTCGGCTGCGTCGTGATGCCGACCCAGGCCTGCACGCTTGCCGTGCCGATGTCCTGCGCCAGCCGCACCGTGTAGCCGACGATCGTGCCGTCGCGCTCGAGGCGCGCCAGCCGCGCGAGCACGGTGGTGCGCGCGACGCCGAGCTTGCGCGCCAGATTGGCGGTGCTGTCGCGCGCATTCGCCTGGAGCAGCGCGATCAGGTTGCGGTCGAGAGTGTCGAGGTTTCGCGTGGCCATGATCTATTGTGGCGAAGTGAGATGACGAATCGTCTGCATCGGAAGATATTTCGTCGAACTCTCGCTTTCTTTCGTCAGCTGTCGTTCCTAGACTCCGCTGCATTCATCGTCGGAGCCTGACCCCATGCGCATCACCCTTCTCGGCGCCGGCCACATCGGTCAGACCATCGCCCGACTGCTGTGCGACAGCGGCGACTACGAGTTGAGCGTCGTCGACCGTAGCGCCCAGGCGCTGTCTCGGCTGGCGCCGCTGGCACTGACGACGCGCGTCGTCGAGACCGGTGATGCCGACGCTCTGCGCGCCGCGCTGTGCGGGCAGGACGCGGTGATCAACGCGCTGCCATACCACCTGGCGACGCTCGCCGCCACCGCCGCGCGCGACGCCGGCTGCCATTACTTCGACCTCACCGAGGACGTTGCCGCGACGCGCGAGATCAAGCGCCTGGCCGAAGGCGCCGCGACCGCTTTCATGCCCCAGTGCGGGCTCGCGCCGGGCTTCATCGGCATCGTCGCGCACCACCTCGCGCAGGGCTTCGACAGCCTGGTCGACGTGAAGATGCGCGTCGGCGCGCTGCCCGCGTTCCCGACCAACGCGCTCAAATACAACCTGACTTGGAGCGTCGACGGTCTGATCAACGAATACGTCCATCCCTGCGAAGCGATCCGTGACGGCCAGTCCATCGAGGTGCTGGCGCTCGAAGGGCTGGAGCATTTCTCGCTCGATGGCACCGAGTACGAGGCCTTCAACACCAGCGGCGGGCTGGGCACGCTGTGCGAGACGCTGGCCGGCCGAGTGCAGACGCTCGACTACAAGAGCGTGCGCTACCCGGGCCACCGCGACCTGATGAAGATGCTGCTCGAGGACTTGCAGCTGAACCAGGACACCGAGGCGCTGAAGGACATCTTGCGCCGTGCGATACCGAGCACGATGCAGGACGTCGTGCTGGTCTTCGTCACCGTCAGCGGCCGGCGCGGCGGCGCCCTCGTGCAGGAGGTGTTCGCGCGCAAGATCTTCGCCGACCGCGACGAGGCGCAGCCGCTGTCGGCGATCCAGATCACCACCGCGGCCGGCGTCTGCGCCGCAGTCGACCTGTTCCGCGCCGGGCGGCTGCCGCAGCGCGGCTTCATCCGCCAGGAGCAGGTGGCGCTGCCCGACTTCCTGGCGAACCGTTCGGCGCCGCCTACCAGCAGTCGCGCCAGGTCGAGAGCATCGGCTGACGAAGGTGCCCGCCGTCGCGGCGACACTCGCGCCATGGCGAAGTCGAAACCGAACCCGCTGAGCGTCGAGCGACTCTGGCAGATCGAGCGCGTGGGTGCGCTGGCGCTGGCGCCGGATGGCGAGCGCGCGGTCTGCACGCTGACGAGCCACTCGATGCAGAGCAACCAGGCCTCGACCAGCCTATGGCTGCTGCCGACCGCGAGTGCCGCACCGCGCCGGCTCACGCATTGCGGCGCGAAGGACGGCCAGCCGGCGTGGTCGCCACGGGGCGACCGCATCGCCTTCGTCGCCAAGCGCGAGCAGCAGGGCTGCAAGGACGAGACCGCGCAGATCTACCTTATCCCGCCCGACGGCGGCGAGGCCGAGCGCAAGAGCCGCTTCGCCCCCGGCGTCGAGTCGTTCAAGTGGCTGCCGGACGGCCGGCGCATCGTCTTCGCCGCATGGGTCTGGCCCGGGCTTAAGGGCGTGGCCGCGCAGGCGCGCCGCCACGCGGAATTCGGCGCGCGCAAGGAGAGCGGCTACGCCACCGGCGAGGCCTTCTACCGCCACTGGGACCACAACGTCCCGATGGGCCGCGTGCTGCACCTGCTGCTACTCGACCTGCGCAGCGGCCGCGTCACCGATCTGTTCGAGCGCTCGGCCTTCGAGCTGCCGCGCGACGCTGCGGGCAACGCGGTCTACGACGTGAGCCCGGACGGCCGGCGCATCGCCTTTGTCCACGACCCGGCGCCGGTACCGCTGGCCGGCAACCGGCTAGCGCTCGTCGAACTGGATCTGCGCCGAGGGCGCTTCAGCACGCTGGCGGACGACCCGGCGTGGGACTTCGGCGCGCCGCGCTACGGCCCTGACGGTCGGCGCATCGCGTTGACCGCGGCTCATGTCGGCCACAAGCACACGGCGCTCGCGTGGCCGGCGCTGGTCGAGCCCGGGCAGGGCTGGCGCGTGCTCGGAGCGGAGCGCGAGCGCGCGGTGGACGGCACGCTGCGCTGGGCCGCGGACGGCTGCGCCGTCCTCTTCGCCGCCCAAGCGCGCGGACGCTGCCACCTGTGGCGCCTGCCGCTGAACGCCGCCGCGGCCAGCGTCGTCTTCGAAGGCGGCTGGGTGCAGGACTTCGACGTCGCCGCCGACACCGTCGTCGTCGCCGCCGACCGTGCCGTGCACCCGGTGCGCGTGCACGCGCAGCGCGGCGGCGGCGCGCCGGTCCGGCTGGAGCGCTTCAACGACGCGTTGCTGCAGAGCGTGGACTTCGGTGCGGTGCGCGAGCTCACGGTCAGCGGCGCACTCGGCGAGCCGGTGCAGATGTGGCTCACGTTCCCGGCCGGCTTCGATGCAACGAAGAAGCACCCGCTGATGCAGGTCATCCACGGCGGCCCGTACACCGCCGCTGGCGACAGCTTCGGCTACCGCTGGAACACGCACCTGCTGGCCTCGCGCGGGCATGTGGTGGCGCAAGTCAACTACCACGGCTCGAGCGGCTTCGGCTTCGCGTTCCGCGACAGCATCGTCGGCCGCCAGGGCGAGCTCGAGCTGCAGGACATCGAGGTCGGCAGCGACTGGCTGCTCGCCCAGCGCTGGGCCGACAAGACGCGCTTGTTCGCCGCGGGCGGCAGCTACGGCGGCTTCCTGGTCGCGTGGATGAACGCGCGTGTGCCGGCAGGCCGCTACCGCGCCTACGTCTGCCACGCGGGCGTGTTCGACCGCGTCTGCAGCTTCAGCGCCGACTCGTATCCGATGCGGCCCAGGGATCTCGCAGCGCGCTATTGGGAGGACCTGCCACGCGTGCTCGCCCAAAGTCCGGCGACCTTCGCCGCGACGATGGCCACGCCGACGCTGGTGATCCACGGCGCGCTCGACTACCGCGTGCCCGATTGCAACGGCCTGGCCTACTACAACACGCTCAAGGCGCGCGGCGTGCCTGCGCGGCTTCTCTGGTTTGCGGACGAGAACCACTGGGTGCTCAAGCCGCGCAACTCGCGCCAGTGGACCGCCGAGTTTCTGGACTGGATCGAGGCCTGGGGCCGCCCGCTCAAGCCAGCAGCTGTGCGACGTGCTCGCCGATCGCCAGCGACGCGGTGAGGCCCGGCGACTCGATGCCGAACAGGTTCACCAGCCCGGGCACGCCGTGGCGCGCCGGGCCGTCGATCCTGAAATCCGCCGGCGCTGCGCCCGGGCCGGCGAGCTTGGGCCTGATGCCGGCGTAGCCCGGCTGCAGATCGGCGGCGTCGAGTTCCGGCCACCAGCCGCGGATGGCGTCGGCGAAGCGCGCCGCGCGCATCGGGTCGACGCGGTAGTCGAGCGTGTCCACCCATTCGACGTCGGGGCCGAAGCGGGCCTGGCCGGCGAGGTCCAGCGTCAGGTGCACGCCCAGACCGGCCGCGTCGGGCATCGGGTAGACGAGACGGCCAAACGGACTCTTGCCGCGTAGCGTGAAGTAGTTGCCCTTGGCCAGCAAGCGCGGCGGCACCTGCGCCGGCGCCAGCCCCGCCAAGGCCCGCGCGAGCGCCTGCGCGTGCAGCCCGGCGGCGTTGACGACGCTGCGGCTCGTCAGGTGCAGCGGCTCGGCGCCCTCAGACGCCTGTACGAGCAGTTCGATGCCGTGGCCGCGCACGCGCCCGGCGCGCACCCGACTGCGCAGCGCCAGCGTCGCGCCGGCGTTCTCGGCATCGCCGAGCAGCGACAGCATCAGCGCATGGGTGTCGACGATGCCGGTGGCCGGCGACAGCAGCGCGGCGTCGCAGCGCAGCGCGGGCTCGAGCGCGCGCGCGCCGGCGCCGTCGAGCGGCTCGAGCCCGGCCACGCCGTTGGCGAGCGCCTGGGCATGCAGCCGCTCCAGCGCCGCGCGCTGCGCCTCACCGCTGGCGACGAGCAGCTTGCCGCAAAGCCGGTGCGGCAGCGCGCGAGCGGCGAGGTAGTCGACGAGTTGGCGCCGGCCGTCGACGCACAGCCGCGCCTTGAGCGAGCCGCTCGGGTAGTACAGCCCGGCGTGGAGGACCTCGCTGTTGCGCGCGCTGGTCTCGCTGCCGATCGCGCCGTGCTGCTCGAGGATCAGCACTTCGCGCCCGCGCAGCGCGAGCGCGCGCGCGATCGCCAGCCCGACGATGCCGGCGCCGACGACGCTGCAGTCCACGTGTTCCACGATGGCCCGCATCATGCCGTGGTCGGGGCCGGCCTTCTAGAATTTGGGCCCATGATCCCAGCCCAACCCGAAGCAGCCATCGTCGATCTCGACGGCACCATGGTCGACACCGTCGGCGACTTTGAGGCCGCGCTTGGTCTGGCGCTGGCCGACCTGGGCTTCGCGCCGGTGACGCGCGCGTTCATCTCGCGCACCGTGGGCAAGGGCAGCGAACACCTGATCGAGCGCACGCTCGCCGAGGCCGGCGCGCCGGCCTCGCTTTACGGCGACGCCTGGGCGCGCTACCAGCACCATTACCTGTCGATCAACGGCACGCGCTCCGAGGTCTACCCGGGCGTCATCGAAGGGCTGAGCGCGCTCAAGTCGCGCGGCGTCAGGCTCGCCTGCATCACCAACAAGCCCACGGCCTTTGCGCGCCCGCTGCTCGCGCTCAAGGGGCTGGACGAATACTTCGACCACGCTTTCGGGGGTGACGCGTTCGCACGCAAGAAGCCCGACCCGCTGCCGCTGCTGAAGGCCTGCGAGGCGCTCGGCAGCGAGCCGGCACGCACACTGATGGTGGGCGACTCGAGCAACGACGCTCAGGCCGCGCGCGCGGCGGGCTGCCCGGTGGTGCTGGTGAGCTACGGCTACAACCACGGCGAGCCGGTCGCGAGCGCTTCGCCCGACGCGGTGATCGGCCGGCTCGACGAGTTGCCCGCGCTCTGGCCGGCAAGCTGAGCCAGTGGCAGGGCGCTGCTAAACTGCCGCCCATGTTCACGGCCCGCCCTTCGACTGCAGGTTCCCGCGACCGGGGAGCCTGGCCCTGGCGTCGCTCGCCCCGTCGGGCCTGACCGCTCCCGGTCGGGCCCCATCCAGCCGGGGGCCCGCGTGGCACCCGACCCGTCGACCGGATCGCAGCGCGAGGCTGCGAAGAGGGCCAGGAAGTGATCACCGAACTCGAATTCAAGAGCCTTGCCGCGCAGGGCTACAACCGCATTCCGCTGCTTAGCGAGGCCTTCGCCGACCTCGAGACGCCACTCTCGCTCTACCTCAAGCTGGCCGGCGGACACAAGCACAGCTTCCTGCTCGAATCGGTGGTGGGTGGCGAGCGATTCGGCCGCTATTCGTTCATCGGCCTGCCCGCGCGCACGCTGCTGCGCGCGTCGGGCTTTCGCACCGAGGTCGTCACCGACGGCCGCGTCGTCGAGACGCACGAAGGCAACCCGCTCGACTTCATCGAGGCCTACCAGGCGCGCTTCAAGGTCGCGCTGCGGCCCGGGCTGCCGCGCTTTTGCGGTGGTCTGGCGGGCTACTTCGGCTACGACGCGGTGCGCTACATCGAGCCCCGGCTCGCCAAGACCTGGAAGAGCGGCGGCATAGCCACCCCCGACATTCTGCTGCTGCAGTGCGAGGAGCTGGCCGTCATCGACAACCTCTCGGGCCGGCTGTACCTGATCGTCTACGTCGACCCGGCGCAACCCGAGGCCTGGTTCAAGGGCAAGAAGCGGCTCGCGGAGCTGGCCGACAAGCTGCGCTACAGCGTCACCGCGCCGGCCGTGCGGCGCGGTCCGAGCTACGCGGTGGAGCGCGAGTTCGAGAAGGCCGACTACCTGGACGCGGTGGCGCGCGCCAAGGAGTACATCGCCGCCGGCGACATGATGCAGGTGCAGATCGGGCAGCGGCTGAGCAAGCGCTTCACCGAAAGCCCGCTCTCGCTGTACCGCGCGCTGCGCTCGCTGAATCCCAGCCCGTACATGTACTTCTACGATCTGGGCGACTTTCAGATCGTCGGTGCCAGCCCCGAGATCCTGGTGCGTCAGGAGCACACGCCCGAGGGCGACAAGGTCACGATCCGGCCGCTCGCGGGAACCCGGCCACGCGGCGCGACGCCTGATCTGGACAAGGCCCTGGAGGCTGAGCTGTCGGCCGACCCGAAGGAGCGCGCCGAGCACCTGATGCTGATCGACCTGGCGCGCAACGACATCGGCCGGATCGCGAAGACCGGCAGCGTCAAGGTGACCGACGCGTTCGCGATCGAGCGCTATTCGCACGTGATGCACCTGGTGAGCAACGTCGAGGGCCTGCTCAAGGACGGCATGAGCAACCTCGACGTGTTGCGCGCGACCTTCCCCGCCGGCACGCTGACCGGGGCGCCGAAGATCCGCGCGATGGAGATCATCGACGCGCTCGAGCCCGTCAAGCGCGGCATCTACGGCGGCGCCTGCGGCTACCTCAGCTTCGCCGGCGACATGGACGTCGCGATCGCGATCCGCACCGGCATCGTCAAGGACAACACGCTCTACGTGCAGGCCGCCGCCGGCGTCGTCGCCGACTCGGTGCCTGAGATGGAATGGCGCGAGACCGAGCACAAGGCGCGCGCGCTGATCCGTGCCGCGGAGCTCGTCGAGGAAGGGTTCTGACGGGCCCGCCCGGCACACTTCGCACATGCCCAGTCGTCGCTCCCCGTTCGAGTTCGTGGACCTGCACGGCCGCCCGCTCGGGCAAGCCGGCCAGCTCGGCAAGACCGTCGGGCAGGTCGTCGACGAAAGGCGCCAGGAGCAACTCGGCGAATCGCTGGCGCCGGCCGAGCTGGAGCGGGTGTTCGACGCCCTCGTGCTGGCCGGCTGGCGCCGCGGCCAGACGTCACTTACGGCGCTGCTGCGCGTGCTGGGCTGGCGGCGCGAACGCGGTGCGGCGTTCAACGGCGCCGAGGTTGGTGCCGCGCTGCGCCGCCTGGCCGGCGCCGGCCGGGTGCAGGCGCATGAAGGGGAAGGCTGGTCGATACCCGTGGCAGCCGCCGAGGTGCGCCTGGGTGCGCTGCTGCGCCAGCCCGAGGCCGCGGGCTGGTGGCGCGCGTGGTTGTGGGTGGCTGCGGGCGCGAGCGGGGCCATGGAGCACATGCCCTTGTACTTCGCGCCGCGCAACGACCTGGAGTCCGTCGCCCTGCTGCGCCTGGTGCTCACCAGCGGCATCGACGCGCCGGCCTACGCCGCGCTCGGCCACGGCGCGCTGCAGCGGGTCAGCGTCGCAGGGCCGATGCTGGACGTGCTGGCGCAGTTGCTGCGGCTGCAATTGCTGGAGCGCGTGACGCCTACCTTGCTCTGGTCGCTGCTCGCGTCGCTCGATCAGTATGGCCTGCTGGCGCGGCAGCCGGCGCTGCTGGCCTGGGTCGAAGCCCATCTGCGCGCGGCACCGACAGATGGCGTGGCGGGCCTGCGCCTGCGCGTCGCCGAACAGCGGCTGCACCGCGATGATGCCGACGGCGTGGCCCAAGCCGTCGCCGGCGCTGCAG
>JGI20214J51088_10002889_pt1 | contig 11371 bp, 15 predicted proteins | sample WetSurMetagenome_FD_51088 | JGI IMG/M metagenome (IMG submission 51088)
GCGACGCAAGGGCATCTATACGCGGCCCGCCGGGATACCCGAGACCGAGCATTTTCGCCACTTTGTCGAACGCTTCCCCCGCCGCATCGTCTCGCGTCTGTCCGAGTACCTGTTGTCGGAATTGTCCCTCAACGTGCACAAGCATGGTATGACCCCCCGAGACAATCAGCGAGAGGAAGGGATATGCCGGCGCTGGATCATGGAGCAGTACGGAGTACAAATGCCCTTCCATGTGATTGACACCGACGAAAGGGACACCAAGCCCGTATGCAAGGGCCTTGCCAAAATTCAGTCCTACAAGAAGAGCACCGACAAGACCCGGACCGAACGTCGTCGCGACCGCGTCAATATCGTTCTTCAGGCACCCGGCGCTATCAAGAGCTTCCTGTACTACCTGGGTAATAAGCCGCTGGTGAGCCCGCGAAGCCAGTTCGGGCACAACACCACCGTATTTCCTATGCACATACTGCGACGAAATCACGTTCGAAATGACCCTGCCGTCCCGCACGATCGCCGCCGAAGTTTCGTCACACGATGTTTCTATCCCGAGAACAATCATAGCATGCATTGTACGGAAAGAGGCAAAGACATTCAAGAAAACGGACGAAAAACCTTGCTTCTATTGACCCGTTTGGTTATATTTATCTGATTTTTTAATCGAGGTGAAAAGATGGCACGTGTGTGTGATATCTGCGGCAAGAAACCGATTTCGGGAAACAACATCTCGCATGCGCACAACCTTACGCGCCGGCGCTGGATGCCAAACCTGCAGGAGGTCCGTGCGAATGTCAACGGCCGGACACGCCGAATGACCGTCTGCACAAACTGCCTGAAATCCAACAAGGTGACGAAAGCCGCCTGACGGAATGCAAGTTTGATAGCATTGAAGCCATCATCATGACCTGATGGCTTTTTTGTTTGTCCCCTCTTCCGGCAATCGTTCATGCCTAGACTCCATTTTGAGCTCAACCTCCCCAACCAGCTGACGCTGATGCGGATTGTGTTGACGCCCGTCTTCGTCGCGTTTCTTCTCTCGGATTCGTTGACCCTCCGTCAGCTATCCCTCGCCGTGTTCATTATTGCCGCACTCACTGACTGGTACGACGGCTGGATCGCGCGCAAAATGGGATATACCACTCGCTGGGGAAAATTCCTCGACCCCCTGGCCGATAAGATCCTCTCCTCCGCCGCCCTCCTCGCCTATGCAAACCTCGGATTGGTCGATGCCTGGATGGTCTGGGTGGTGATCTTCAGGGACTTCCTCATGACCGGGCTCCGCAGCTATGCCGAACTGCATGACCAGCCCATTGTCACCTCCCGGGGAGCACAGGCCAAGACATTCGGCGAATTCGTTGTGATCTACTATATCCTCATACTGTACGTCGTCCGGAGCATACCCATGGTGTACCAGGAATGGGGTTTCACGATCGATAGCCTGATGCACCCCCAAGTCCTGTTTGGTATGATGCTCCTTGTCACCCTGTCTACGGTCGGGACCGGGATAGCCTACCTGTTTGCTAACAGAAAGATGATCCGTGAACTCCTCGAACAGCTCCCCTGGCGGAGACCCGCCTGAAGGCCAATCTCCGCACATCCCCTTTCTTTCAAAGCTGATCGCAACAGGCCTGTTCAGCGGCTATATTCCATGGACTTCTGGAACGTTCGGGACGCTCGTGGGACTGCTCTTCTATTGCATCCCCGGAGCAGAAGCCCCCCCCGTTTTGGGGACAATGATCGTCGCGGGGTTTTTCGTCGGCGTCTGGTCTTCCGCTCAGGTCGCGGCGGTGGTCGGTCATCGCCTGACACGGAGCGCCGAACTGTCCAAACAACTCTTCCAGCAGGGAGAGCACGCCACGGCCGACCCGTCAATTGTCGTGATCGATGAAATCGTCGGGATATGGATAACCCTACTCTTCCTGCCCAAAACGATCCCGGTGATGATCATCGGATTCCTTGCATTCCGGATTTTCGACATCCTCAAACCGCAGCCGGCACGCAGCCTCGAGAAGATCCCTCATGGCTGGGGCATCATGCTCGACGACGTCATCGCAGGCATCTATGCCAATATCCTGACTCAGGCAGCGTGGTATGCCTGGCTGCACCTCGGGTCCTAAGAGATTCAAAGTGTGACTAAGGAAAAGAGCCTGGCTTCGCGCTCGGGCCGTTTGTTCAGGCTTTCTGCTCAGTGTTCATTGTGTGACTTCAAGGTGAGCGTGTACCTCCTATGACTGCAGAGATTCTTACGATCGGCGACGAGCTCCTCATCGGGCAGGTCATCAATACCAACCAGGCATACATCGCGGAACAGTTGAATCTCATCAACATCCGCGTGGCACGCATGGCGACCGTGGGCGATGAAATGGATGAGATCCTCCCTGCCTTCCAGTCGGCATGGGACAACTATGACGTCGTGATCGTCACCGGAGGGCTCGGGCCGACACATGACGATATCACAAAAAAGGCAGTCTGCAAGTTCTTCGATACCGATCTCGTAAGCAACGACCAGGTGCGCACGCACATCCAGGAGCTCTGGAAGCACCGGAATATGCAATGGACGCCGTCATCCGAAGAGCAGACCATGGTGCCCCGCAAAGCCGAGCTGATCGAGAACCCGGTGGGAACAGCAGCGGGGTTCCTGTTCAAAGCCGGACAAAAGAGGTTCATCGTGCTTCCAGGTGTGCCCTACGAAATGAAAGAAATGATCGACCGGTCTGTGATCCGCCTGCTCTCTCCGCTTGCGGGTGGGATGACAATACAGCACCGGACGTTGCGGACGACGGGGATAGCCGAGAGTGTCCTGGCCGAACGACTGGGAGATCTTGCGACGCTGTTGCAGGGGGCAAAGCTGGCATTCCTCCCCGCACCAACCGGCGTGCGACTCCGCATAACCGTGATTGACCCGAATCCGGATTCGGCCTCGCAACGGGTGCACGAGATCGAGGAGCGCATCCGGGCGCGCGCATCCAGTTTCATCTATGGAGAAGAGAAGGAAGAACTCGAAGAGGTGCTCGGGCAAATCCTGGCCGAACAGAAGTTGACTATCGCTGTGGCCGAATCGTGCACGGGCGGTTTGATACTGCACAAGCTGACAAACGTGAGTGGCAGCTCGGCGTATGTTGACCGGGGCCTGGTCACATACAGCAATCGGTCGAAGAGCGAATTGCTGGGTGTGCCGGCGGATCTTATCACGGCTCACGGCGCTGTCAGCAAGGAAGTCGCCGAAGCCATGGCGGCGGGTGTCCGCCGCCTGGCCGGAACCGACATCGGGCTCTCCACTACGGGCATCGCGGGCCCGACCGGCGGCACGGAAGAGAAACCGGTTGGATTGGTGTGGATTGGATTCGCAAACGAACGGGAGAGTGTCGCGGTCAGGCATCAGTTCGGCGGCTCTCGTACGCTCATCAAGGAACGTGCCTCGCAGGCAGCCATGGAAATGGTCCGGAGAAAGCTCCGCCATCCATGACCCGGAAATCGTGAATCAGAACATGAACTCCATTCAGACGGTCCGTCTCTTCATTTCCATCCCAACTCCTGCGTCAATACTCCCCCGCCTCACCGATGTCCGCGAGATCCTTCGGAAATCCCGGGCGGACGTGAATTGGGAACCCACAGAAAAGCTGCACTGCACGATCAAGTTCCTGGCAGACACACGCGACGATCTCGTGCAACCCCTCACCAGCGCTCTCCGCGACATTGCCGCAGCCACTATGCCCTTCCCGGTTGTCTACAAAGGCGTGGGGTGTTTTCCTGGCCCACGAGACCCACGTATTATCTGGGCGGGCATGAAGGACCCCGACGGCGGCCTGCAGAAACTCTCCGGGGCCGTTGAAGAAAAAATGTCCACTCTCGGATTCCCGCGTGAAACCCGCGCATTCCATCCGCATGTCACGCTCGGGCGCGTTAAAGGCACCCGCAACCTGGCCGTGTTGCTTGGAACGATGGAAACCGTTACCTTGGATAACCTTCCAGTGATGATTCGCGGAATTGAACTGGTCAAGAGCACCCTCAAGCCGGGCGGGTCGGTCTATACGCCCGTGGCGGAGGCAACGTTCCAGGAAGAAAACCAGGGTCAGCCCGCAGGGAACTAGGGTCTGAACACCGGGAGCGCATTTGGATCAGCCAATGATCCCAAAGGTGTGCCCCGGGTGCGTATTTTGGTACAGCGAATCGAAAATCGAAGAAGTTCGTGCTACTAATAGGCAATACTGGAGACGTTTATGGCGGACGAGAAAGAAGCAAAAGCCCAAGCGCTGAAAATCGCTATCGACCAGATCGAGAAGCAACACGGCAAGGGCGCGGTAATGAGATTGGGCGAAGGCCCGATCCAGCAGGTTGAGGTCATCTCAACGGGATCCATCTCCCTCGACGCCGCCCTCGGCATCGGCGGCATCCCCCGAGGACGTGTCATCGAAGTGTTCGGCCCGGAATCGTCAGGCAAGACCACACTCTGCCTGCACGTGATCGCCGAAGCACAACGGCGCGGCGGCATCTGCGCATTCGTCGATGCAGAGCACGCAATGGACATGAATTACGCCAAAAAACTGGGGGTCGACACCAATAACCTCCTCCTGTCACAACCGGAATTTGGCGAGCAGGCGCTTGAAATTGTTGAAACACTCGTGCGCAGTGGCGCACTGGATGTGATTGTCATCGACTCGGTGGCGGCGTTGACCCCCCGCGCGGAAATCGAGGGAGAGATGGGAGACCCGAGCATGGGAGTGCAGGCCCGCCTTATGTCGCAGGCCCTCCGGAAACTCACCTCGGCAATCAGCAAATCCAAGACTTCAGTAATTTTCACAAATCAACTCCGCATGAAGATCGGGGTGATGTTCGGCAATCCTGAGACGACGACCGGGGGCAATGCGCTGAAGTTCTACGCTTCTGTCCGCCTCGACGTGCGCCGCATTGAGGCGATCAAGGATGGCACAAACATTATCGGCAACAGAACGCGCGTCAAGGTGGTGAAGAACAAGGTCGCCCCGCCGTTCCGCGAAGCTCTGTTTGACATCTTGTACAACGAGGGCATTTCCAAGCTCGGCGATCTGATTGATGTGGCAGTTGAGCAGAACATCATCGCAAAATCGGGTTCCTGGTTCTCCTACAAAGAAGAACGCATCGGGCAGGGACGCGATATGGTAAAGAAATTCCTGCTGGAGAACGATAAGCTGCTGGCGTCCGTCGAACGTGAAACCCGCGCAAAGCTCGGTCTTCCCATGCCGAACGGCGGTAGCGGTACGACTCCGCCAGCCGATGCGAAAGCGCCAAAAGTCGAAACTCCAGAGATCAGGCCCCCTGCAAAACCTGAACCTCCAAAGAAGAAGTGATCGCTGCGCGCTACTGCGGTGCGAATCACGAAGATCGAAACCCAGAAGAAGTCTCCCGGCCGCGTGAGTCTGTTTGCGGACGGAGAGTTCTTGATCGGCCTCAGCAAGGAGATCCTCCTCCGTGCCGCACTGCGCGTGGGAGACGAGATTTCCCGCCCTCAGGTTGACACTCTTATCGCCCAGGAGACCCTCCTCTCGGCAAAGAACGCCGCCTTGCGCCTGCTTGCCGTGCGTCCGAGGTCCGAACGTGAAATTCTCGATCGCCTGCGAGAAAAAGAGTACGACGAACGGACGATCTCGGCGATACTCGGAGAACTCCGGATGGCCGGACTGGTAAACGATGCCGAGTTCGCCCGCTCCTTCATCCGTAATACGCTCATCCTGCGACCCCTTGGCGAACTCCAGCTCCGCAGGAAACTCCTCCTCCTTGGCGTCCCCCGCCCGATTGTCGATGATGCTGTCGGCGAGACTTTAACGGGAGTGGATATGGTTGACGTGGCACGCAAAACAGCACTCGTGTACCAGCGACGACTTCAGCATTCTCCTGCTCCGGATGATCCGAGAAAAATGCGGAACAAGATCTCTTTGCACCTCGCCCGCAAGGGATACCCATGGTCTATCATTACCGCCGTCTTGAAGTCGCTGCATTTGCCAGAGGGAGACAACGCCTATGATGAATAGAGTGGTCTTTGACGTCGAAACCCTTGCTTACCCGTTCGAATCATTCGATGAAAGCCAGCAAGAGTACCTGCTGAAGTTCGCAAAGACCGAAGAGGAGCGCGAAGAAGCAATACAGCGGTTGAGTCTCACCCCCTTCACTGCGCAGATACTCGCGATCGGGATGCTCAATCCTGATACGCGCCAGGGCAAAGTGTTTTTCCAGGCGGAAGGGCTCGAATCGACTTTTATCGACGAGGGCCTCGTGCAAATGATTCCCTGTACTGAACAGGAGATGCTTGCTCACTTCTGGAAGTCCATCATCCACTACAAGCAATTCGTCACGTTCAACGGCAGGGGGTTCGACTGCCCGTTCGTGATGGCGCGGTCAGCACTGCTCGGCGTAAAACCAAGCCGCAACCTCATGGGTAATCGCTACGCGGTGAACGACCACTGCGATCTCCTGGACCAACTCACGTTCTACAGTGCAATGCGGAAGTTCAGTCTGGATTTCTACTGCAGAGCATTCGGCATTCGGAGCCCGAAAGGAAGCGGCGTGACAGGATCGGATGTTGGAAGACTCTTCGGTGAGAAGAAATACCGGGAGATCGCCGAGTATTGTCTCGGGGACGTGAAGGCGACAGCAGAATTGTTCAGAAGGTGGGCAGAGTATCTGCAGGTGTAATGCAGGCAGGGTCTGAGGTCTTGGGACTAGGGTCTAGGCCATGGACGCGGGGACAAGACTCGGTTCTTGACCCTGGACCCTAACCCCCCGACCCCGATTCTCTAGCCAAGCTTCGGCCACCGCTTCGACAATTCGAAGTAGATCATACTTGCCGCACCGAGCTTCAGGACATCCCACCACGAGAAAATGAGAAACCCCGCAGAAAATGCAGCGCCCGCATCCCGCAGCGAGAATGCATACAGATGTACGGTCCCGGAAATGAAGATCACAAGAAGTCCGGCCGCCATAGACAGCATCACAAAGCCCAGCGACCGGTGCTCGCGTAACACGTACCCCACTACCGCAGCCGCCACAGGGAACGCAAGCAGGTACCCCCCCGTCGGGCCAATGAGCTTCACGAAACCAAACGCACCACCGGCAAACACCGGAAAGCCCATAGCGCCGGATGCCAGATAGACAATCTGGCTCAACGCACCGTTTCGCGAGCCAAGAAATGCCCCGGCAAGCAGTACGACCATCGTCTGAAGCGTATAAGGCACAGGATAATGCGGAATCTCAAACCTGGCCGCCAGCGCCGTGGCAACTGCAAAGGCGACGGTCCAGAGAACCTGCGAGAGTATCGAAGCGTGGGATCCGGCAAGGGGGCGGACTTCTGCTTGTACGGCTGATGACATAGGAAACTCCCTGAAAGACGTAATGATTGCTTATACTAGCCATTAAGAGGCAAAAAGTCAACAAAACAAATCAAGATGCACAAGAAGCTTGCATAAATGAGCCCATTTGGCTATCTTTGTAAGCTTACTATCAAGGACCCTCTCTGATGCCCAGTTTGAAGGTGTTCTCCGGCCGCTCCAATCCGGTGCTTGCCCAGAGTATCGCCGAGGCAATTGGCCAACCTCTGGGAGACGTCGAGATCAAGACGTTCAGTGACGGGGAATTGTGGGTGAAGTTTGGCGAGAATATCCGGGGATGCGACGTGTACATCGTCCAATCAACAAATCCNCCGGCAGAAAATCTGATGGAGCTGCTTATCATGATGGATGCAGCCCGTCGGGCCTCTGCACGGAAAGTGACCGCCGTGATCCCGTACTTCGGATACGCCCGGCAGGATCGGAAGGATCAACCGCGCGTCTCGATAACAGCCAAACTGATTGCGAATCTTGTAGCTAAGGCCGGCGCTGACCGCGTGGTCACGATGGACCTCCACGCACCACAACTCCAGGGGTTCTTTGACCTGCCGGTGGATCATCTGTATTCTTCAGTCGTTCTTGGACGGTATTTCAAGAATCGACGACTGAAGAATCTCGCCGTTGCCTCTCCGGACGTCGGCGGGATCAAGATGGCCCGGGCGTATGCAAAGCGGCTCGAAGCCGAACTTGTGGTGATCGACAAGAGACGTCCACGCCAGAATGTGGCCGAGGTCATGAACATAATCGGCGACGTTCACGGCAAAACCATCCTGATCGTGGATGATCTGGTGGACACGGCAGGAACGCTGTGCAATGCGGTTGAAGCGCTGTTGAACGCGGGCGCAACAAAAGTGTACGCGGCCTGCACCCACGCCGTGCTGTCAGGCAAAGCGTTCGAGCGCATCAATGCCAGCCGCCTCGAGCAGCTGGTGGTGACCGACACATTGCCGTTGAGAGTGAAATCACCGAAAATCAAAGTTGCGTCGGTATCGCGCATCTTCGCGGAAGCAATCAAACGCTCGTTCGGCCACAGGTCGATCAGTTCGCTATTCGATATTGACAAAGGATAACCGTATCAAGGGGCAAGGAGAACACAGTCTATGTCTGAAGTCGTTGTCAACGCAGAAATCCGGAACAACACCGGCAAGCATGCAAAGCATACCCTGGCAAATGGGATGGTGCCGGGGGTGTACTACGCACGCGGCGAACAGAATCTCAATCTGCAGGTACCGGTGCTGACGCTGAATCAGCTGGTGTTCACGTCGGAGACCCACATCCTTGACCTGCATCTTGCTGACGGTTCATCGCACAAGTGCATTCTCAAAGATGTTCAGTTCGACCCGGTGACCGATCGCCCGGTGCACTTCGACCTCCAAGGGTTGAAGGAGAACGAAAAGCTGACCATCGAGATCCCGGTATCGCTNGTCGGCGGCATTCCCAAAGGCGTGCGCGACGGCGGTATGCTCCAGCACTTCCTTCACAAGGTGCGGGTCTCCTGTCTGCCCAAGGACATTCCGGAAAAGATCGAGATCAACGTGGCGGAAATGGGCATCAACGACTTCGTCCATGTGCGCGACCTGAACGTGCCGAACGTAACGCTTGTCGAAGCCGCCGATAATGCCATCGTTGGCGTCATGCCTCCGCACGTGGTGAAGGAAGAAGAAGTTGCTCCGGCGGTCGTCGAGGAGGCTGCCAAGGAACCCGAAGTGGTTGGTAAGGGCAAGAAGCCCGAAGAGGGTGCTGAGAGCNCCGCCCCAACCGAAAAGGGCGACAAGAAGNGCGAGAAGCCCGACAAGAAGGGCGAAAAGTAGCCCCCGACGGTGGGATCACTGCTCGTTGTCGGATTGGGAAACCCTGGCCCGGAGTATGCGGGCACGCGGCATAATGCGGGCTTCATGGTCGTGAACGAACTCTGCCGACGCTCCGGCGTCAGGCTCAGTCCCGGAAAGGGCGAGTTCTGGTATGCCGCCGCGGGGCACGACGACGATGTCATGATTCTTGTTGAACCCGTCACCTATATGAACCGCAGCGGCAACGCCGTCAGTGAGGCTCTTGCGCAGTTTGCACTCTCGCCCTCAGAACTGGTGGTGATCGTTGATGATTTTGCGCTTCCGCTCGGCGTGCTTCGCCTCAGACCGGGGGGGAGCGACGGAGGGCACAACGGTCTTGCGTCCGTTATCTACACGCTCCAAGCGGATCAGTTCGCCCGCGTCCGGTGCGGGATCCGAAAGGAAAGTATGCCTCCGAAAGATGGGGCCGCGGCGTTTGTCCTTTCACCGTTCGATGTGGAAGAGCAGTCAGTCGCAGCAATGATGGTCGGACGGGCAGCAGATGCAGTGCAGGAAATTCAACGCTCAGGCTTGGAGCGCGCGATGGGGCTCTTTAACGCCACGCCGTCCGCACCGGCACCATAGCGGCAGTACCGGCGTCAGTGTTCTTTTCATACTACCCCTCTACTCTTCTGTTCGCCTCCCGGCGACTACGGAAGGGTCACGGGAATCATTCAACGTCCACAGGGAGGTATTTTCATGTCCAATGCAACGCAGCAGTACGAGACCACGTTTATCGTCAATGCATCACTCGATGACATCCAGGTCGACGGCGTCATCAGCAGGGTGCAGGAAACGGTTGGCAAGAACGGTGGGACGATTTCATCCCTCAACAAATGGGGCCGGAAACGTCTTGCCTACCCCATCAATAAGCGCACCAACGGCTTCTACGTGAATATCGAATTCGAGGCGCCGGGCACACTGCTTGCTCCCCTCGAACGCTCATTCCAGCTCGACGAAATGATTCTCCGGCACCTGACGGTGGTACTCGATAAAAAGGCTATCGCAGCCCGCACAGCCGCACAGACCGCCAGCGCACTCTCGACCGAGGAGAAACCCATCGCACCAGCACGCGAGCCGCTCTTCACCGAACCGGTCGATGGAAAAAATTCTTAACGCATTGACGAACCAGCAAGGAGAATTCCAGTGTATACAACTCGACGCCCCCGGCGCGAACGGGACAATCAAACACCTCGCAAGAAACGCACGTGCAGGTTTTGCGACGCAAAAGAACTGTACATCGACTACAAAGACGAAAAGAAGCTCCAGCGCTTCATCGCCGAACAGGGAAAAATCATCCCCAAACGCATCACCGGCACGTGTGCAAAGCACCAACGGCAACTCGTGCGCGCTATCAAACGCGCCCGCCATCTTGCACTGCTGCCGTTCGTTTCCGACGCCATCCGTTGACCCTGAACCTGCATGAGGATTTGCCATGAAAATCATTCTTCGTAAAGAACACGACAAACTCGGTCAGGTCGGCTCGCTCGTCGACGTCAAAGACGGCTACGCACGCAACTACCTGATTCCGCGCGGCATCGCATACCCCGCATCCGCAGGGAGCACAAGGGCGCTGGAGGAGGAAAAGAAACAGGCCTCCCGCCGTGTCGACAAACAGAAGAAATCTGCCGAACATCTTGCCGGCGAACTCGACAAGATCTCTCTCACGATCAAAGCACGCGTGGGCGAGGACGAAAAACTCTTCGGTGCAATTACGTCCCAGATGATTGCCGATGCCCTGAAAGAACAGGGATTCGAGATCGATAAACGCATTATCGACCTCGAAGAACCCATCAAAGCCCTCGGCATCTATCCCGTGAACGTTAAGCTGCACCAGGATGTTATAGGAAAGGTAAAGGTGTGGGTGGTGCGCGAGTAAGCGCACCCAACCCCACTCCCGTACAGCAACCACTCTCATACCGGCATGGCAAAATCTCTCGAAACTCTCGAAGAAGTCACTATTCGTTTTGCCGGAGATTCCGGCGACGGGATGCAGCTCACCGGGACACAGTTCACAAACACCGTGGCTGCGCTCGGAGCTGACCTCAGCACACTCCCGGACTATCCCGCAGAAATCCGTGCCCCCGCCGGCACCACCTACGGCGTCAGCGGGTTTCAGATCAAATTCGGCAGCACGGACATTCTGACCCCGGGGGATGCATGCGATGTCCTCGTCGCCATGAACCC
>JGI20214J51088_10002890_pt1 | contig 11371 bp, 9 predicted proteins | sample WetSurMetagenome_FD_51088 | JGI IMG/M metagenome (IMG submission 51088)
CGACAACCGCGGGGCCGGCCACCACGGCGGGACCGGCCACCACAGCGGGGCCGGCGACCACAGCTCCGCCAACCACTGCGGCTGGAGAAGTAAAAGAACTCACCATTGGTGGTATCGCGTTTCTTACGGGCCCTGCCGCTGCAGGGGGAATGGCCTGCAAGACGGGATGGGAGCTCGCCACTGCCAAGATCAATGATGCCGGTGGGTTGAAGATCGGCAATGACACCTACATGATCAAGCTCGTTGTGGAAGATGACGCAATGAGCCTCGATCAGGCTGCCACAGCGGCGCAGAAGATGATCCAACAGGATGGGGCCACGTACATCATGGGACCTCTGGTCGATGCCTTCAAGAACGCGATCTACCCCATCTGCGCTGAGGCGGGGGTCATGTTGGCCGATGTTGATACCTGTAATGCCTCCGCGCAAGTGAAGTATGACGGCAACACCGACATATCCCCGGAGAAGCCGCTCATGGCTCGGTTCCACTGGGCAAACGACGAGATCACTCCCCATCTCCTTGACTATCTGCAGGAGAACTACCCGGATGCGAAGAAGGTAGCCATCTGTGGTGTTACCGAAGCGTGCACGGTGGGACTCTACAACTGGCTCGAGCCTGTGCTTGCCGCCAGGGGCCTCGAGAGAGTGGGAGAGCTGGAGCAGATGGCACCGGACACCGCGGACTATGTCCCCCCGGTGACTCGTCTACTGTCNTCCAACCCTGATGCCATATATGTGGTTGTTTCAACACCGGTCATGTGGGGCTTTGTGGCCAAGGCGGCTCGNGAGCTTGGATTCACCGGTCCCATATTCTGCGCCTCCCACCTGGACGTTGGCTTCACCGATTTGATCGCCGGTGGTGGCAACACCGACCTATTCGGGGTGGGTTTCGCGATGAGCGATGTCGCAAGCGGGTCACCAGCTATGCAAGAAGCCCACGCAGCTTATGCAGCGAAGGGGTACCCCGCGGCAGACGAGATATCGGATGTCTACTTGGTCGGCTACAACGGTCTCTGGGCGCTCCTTCAGGCAATAGAGAAGGCCCAGAGCGTAGACCCACAAGTAGTGTACGAACATTACCAGACACTGACCAACATGGGAGACGTGAAGACTCTCTGGGGTGACGCCTACGTTGGCGGGCTGAAGTCCACCGGTGTCAACGCGGTTCTGAATGAACCTTACTGGATTGATGCCTGCATGGATGGCGTCTCCAAGAACGTCAAGCTGATCCCAACGGTACTGTGCCCGTAGCATCGCTGTTTCGCTGGTAGGCTAGTTGACGAGAGGCATGCACCCCTCGCCCTGAGAGGAGTGCATGCCTCTTCTGTGTCTGCGGCTATCGCATAGGAGACGTATGGTGGAGAAACAGACAACCGTGGCGCACGGGCATGTTCCATCTCCCTATCCCCCAAGGGATCATTGGGAATACAACCTCTACGAGTATCACAAGGGTCTGCCCGACCAGAGCCACTACGAGTACATCGCCACTACTCCGGGCATTAAGACCGCCGCCTATTGGGCGGATTGGTGCCAAGCGATGTTCTATGCGGGTACCACGCTCCATCTCTGGAACGAGGTGCCCGAATTGAAGGCTTCCTTCCTCTCGGTCTGCTCACAGGACGAAGGTCAAAGGGTCTTCCTCATTGGCAAGTACGCCGAAGAAAGCGGTCTGGCCCCGGCTCTCCGGTCCTTGGCGGGCAGGTCGGGCACTGTGACCGTGGAGGAGATCGGCGAACGAGTCATCGCCGCCTTCACGACGGGCAGCCCGAGCACGGGCACCAATTTGCGGTGGGACTTCGACTATCTCGATTCCCTGCCGGATCGGAGCGTCGATAGAGTCGTGCTCTTTGGAGCAGCCTCGCACGTAGCCGATTGGCATAGCTTTGCAGGCCAAATCGAGCGCGTGCTTCGCGATGGGGGCCGGCTGGTCGTTGCCGAGACACCTCTCGGGGGCAAGGAGTTTCGCGAGGCCACCCATGAGGACTCGCACTATGAGTCCTTCATCCTGCGTGTGCTGTCGGGGCTGGGCGTCAGCGAAGACGAACTACCTGACTGCAGCCCGAAAGACCTGGCGGTCCTGTTCGAGCCCTATCTCAGCTGGAGCAAGCATTGTTCCTGGCAGGGCATCTACCTGTTCTACGGACAGAAAGGCGGCCTGGATCTCGGCGCTTACACCACTTTTCCCAAGCCGACCGACGAGGTTCGGGCCTTCCTCGCAGTGAAGCCGGTCGAAACCGTGTGGGATCTCCTCAGCGAACCAGAGAAGCGGGCTTGGGGAGCGACGGTCGAAGACATCAACAGGCCGCACATGGGTAATTTCGTCACCTGGGGAGGCGGCTCCCTCTGCTGGAACTACCGCAACCAGCGAGACATAACCGACATCATGTGGAGCAATCTGGCGGCCAGGCCGGGTGGCACGGTGATGATGATCGCCGAATTCCCCGAGGATCTTGGCACGCTGCCGGAACTCGAGAAGCGCGTAGGGCCGACAGGCGAGATAGTGGTCGTCAACATCACCAGTTCCCCCAAGTCCTACGACTACAAGGGCTGGCAGGCGAAGCGCAAAGAGTATATGGAGCAGGGCTCGCCCGAAGAGTGGCCCTATGACTTCGCCGACGACTATCCCGACGGCTACTTCGACCTCATTTGGCTACCCCAGGGTGTTCATCACTGCAACAACTGGCTCCGTGACGCTCCCCGCCTCCTGCGCGCGCTGAAACCCGGCGGCCAGATCATGGCCATCGAGTGCGGCATCAATCGTCCGCAGATGACGACCGCTCGAGAGCTGAGCGCTCAGGTGCGGATCGTCGGCGACAGGGTCTTCGGGCTTGCACTCCCCCGTTGGCTGGTGGGGCCGCTCAGCCCGGAGGGGCCGCTCCCGCCCGATACCGGCTACGAGCATGTGGGCAGACCCTATCACGATGTGTCGACGCAACACCTGCGCGAGTCTTTTGGAGATGGGCTGGCCGAAGTGTGCAGCCTCGAGCACAAGGGCTGGATCTTGTTCTGGGGGTTTAAGAAGTAGCCTGGCCGGTTTGACGGGCGGCGAATCCTTAGGCGCCCGCCCTCGGGCGATACGGAGGTGGAAATGATGGCGCGTCACGCGCGTTTCTCAGTCGTCGTGCTTCTGGCGGCCCTGCTCGGCATCGCCGTTGCCGCCTCCTCATGTGGAAGCGAAGCCACCACCACCAGCCAGACGGCGACAGCCGTGTCGTCGACGGCGCCGGTCGCAACGACGGCCGGGACGGCCGCCCCAAGCACGACGGCCCCCCTCCCCGGCTCCACGAGCACGTCGGTCGCGGAAGCCTCGGGAGTGTCGGCGGAATCCCTCGCCTACGCCGAAAGCCTGGGCGGCACTTCGCATCGAGGTGAGACCCTGTACGTCGTCATCGGGGCGAGTGTCGAGAGCGAGACCGAGGCGCAACGGGCGCTCGACAAGGCTACGCCGTCCTTCGGCGATATGCAGTCGTACTTCATCGTCCAGCGCTCGGACGGCTTCGACGGTCTGGAACCCGGCTGGTGGATCGTGATCGAGGCCTACTACAACGAGCCGGAACAGAACGAGCTCGACTTCGGGCGCCGCGGCTTCGCCGACGCCTACGTGAAGCAGGTGCACGTGCTGACGTCCGACCCCATTCCCGTGTACGAAGACGCGGTCGGCTTGGCTGAGATGGAGGTCATCCGCGACGTCATCGCGCAGTCCGGGACGGTGGCGGCCGGTTTCGAGGTCTCCGACTACCTGATCAGCGAGGACGGCACGTGGGCGGGCGTCACGGTCTTGACCGTCGAGTTGGAGACCGCGTCGGTGCTGCTCTTCAAGAGCGGCTTGAAGGGCTGGCAGGTGATGGCCACCGGTACCGCTCTCAACTACTCAGACATCGTCGAGCAGGGCGCGCCGGAGGAGATCGCGAGCTTCCTGACCTGCTTCACCTGAAACTGACCGGGGAGCCCCGCCGGGAGCGGGGCCTGACAGGCGAAGCGTCCAAGTAGCGTCACTTCCGCCGTGGCGCTCTCACGATAGGGCTCTCACATAGTCCTCGGCCTGGCAGACCACGCCAAGCATCGGGAGCGTCTTTGTGACGCAGTAGTCGTGCGCTTCTCTGTCAGGGCTATTGCAGCAGTCCTCCAGGACCCAGACAGAATAGCCCCGGTTGAAGGCGTCTCGGGCGCTGCTCTCGACGACCCAGTTGGTAGCCAGCCCGGCCAGTACGACGGTGTTGATGCCACGATTCCGAAGGATGAGGTCGAGTTCGTTGTAGATGAACGCGCTTGTCGCGTAGTTGGCGATCTCGATCTCGTCTTCTCGCGGCTGGAGTTCGTCGATGACCTGGGCGCCCCATGTCCCTTTGATGAATGCGTTCGACTTCACCAGGCCGGCGGCAAGACGAGCCGGATTGGCGGGCAGTTCAGGGTAGCCCTTCCGGTGGCACGCGTTCACGAAGATCACCAGCATCCCATGGTCTCTACTTGCCTGGAGAGCCTCCTGCATCCGCCGCGTGGTACCTGCCGCGACCAGAACTTCGGGGAAGGGAGTGTGGACTGCACCGCCGGGCTTCACGAGCTCATTCTGCCAATGCAGGAGAAGCAGTGCGCTCGTTGTTGGATCGATACCGTTTTGCATCTGGACACTCCCGTTTCAGTGGCTTGGATCAAGGCCGAGGTCGACGAGCACTTTTCTGCGAAACTCGTCCGCACCCGGCTGCAACGTGGGCAAGACAAACGGCATGTTCTTCAAGTTCCGGATGAACAGAGGGAAGAGATCCGACGGGATCGTGATGAGCTGGAGCCCTTGCTGATAGAGCTTCCCGGCTCTCATGCCCATACTCAAGCCGGTCACGACATAGTTCAGTTCGCCGCTGATGTAGGGATACATGTACGTCCAGGCACAGCCGATCACGGGGGTGCAGCGACTGGCCCAGAGTTCTCCGGTGGAATAGGTGCGGGCTCTGAGCAGGACCTCGGTCTGGTCCGGATTGCACAGCATTATCAGGAGATCTGGAGCGAACGTGATTGCGTCCAGCGGAGCAAAGGCTACGTAGTCGACCGTGCTGTCGGCAGTAAGCCTCGGGAGACGCTCGTATATCCTGCGGCCTGCTTTGGCATCCTCACAGACCTGGATGCCCGCGACGTACTCGCCTGTCGTGAAAGCATGGGGCAGCGGTTTGCCCATGATGTACAGTCCACCGCCACACGAGTGGTTCTCGGGAGCGGCATAGAACGCGTGCCCATCCTGGGCTCGGCGGAGCATCTCGCAAAGACGAAAGCTGCCGTCCAGTTGCTGCATGTTCTCGGGCGGTCTCGAACAGAGCTTCACCCCAACCGGAGGTAGATCGAGGTTCAGGGGTTGCAGAGCCGCCGTCCATTCCTGGGAGTTCCAGCACGATGGTGCCACAAGATCTCCTTGCTAGGCCTACAGTTGTATCAAGTCGTCTTCGGCCGGTTGTGGCAAAACCCTTTCGAGTGCGATCGCCGCTCGCTCAGTTAGCCACGGAGGTGGGCTCCGATTGCATCGCGGCAAGTTGATTGGCGACTCGGTCCAGGTATTCTGCGACCGTCAGTGAATGCGCGAACGCNAGGAGCGGCCGGCGCCCCCGGTCTGCCGCCAACTACGCTAGCGCCCGACCAGGTCCCGGATGGCCTCACGCGCCAGCTGGTCACAACGTTCGTTGTACTCGTCCCCGGCGTGGCCTTTGACCTTCTTCATGGTGACCCGGTTCTTGCCCGTCAGCGCCAGTAGTTCCACCCATAGGTCCTGATTGGCGACCGGCTCCTTCTTGCTGTTCTTCCAGCCGTTGGCCTGCCACTTGTCCAGCCACCTATCCGCGAAGGCATTCACCAGATAGGCACTGTCGGAATAGACCTCGACCTCCCAGTCGGTGACCTTCAGGGCCTTGAGGGCGGCGACCACCGCCATCAGCTCCATGCGTTGATTGGTGGATCGAGCCTCGCCGCCGGATAGTTCCTTCTTGTGTTCACCAGAAAGCAGCACGGCTCCCCAGCCGCCGGGCCCGGGATTACCGGAACACGCTCCATCACTGTAGATGACGATTCTTCCTATCGAAGTCTCCTTGGCATAGGGCGAGCGGCCTCGTGTCCTCGGGCTCGGTCGCGTCAGACGTTGCCCAAGACTACCGGATAGTGGCGCCGGCATGGGCGCTGTCAGCACCCACTCACAAACCAAGGTATTCTTCCTATCGACTCGCTGCCATAGCGCACATAGAGGAGGAGCTGAGGGAATGTACGCGTTCAGGCCAGTCAGTGAGCGCATGCAGCACATGCATCAACTGATCCGCGACCGTGTGATCCAGAGCGACTCTGAGACTGCCATGATCACGACTCGCTGCTTCCAGGAGAATGAGACTCTCATTCCCTGCCTTCGCCGTCCCACGGTGTTGAAGGCCATCTGCGAGCAGATGACCGTCCGCGTCGAGGACTTCGAGATGATCGTCGGCAACAGCAGCAAGAACTTCTGCGGCGCGGGATACGCGCCCGACTGGGGTGGCGCCGACATGATCCCCTCGCTGATCGAGAGCGGCGTTTGGACCCTCCGAGAAGACGGTCTGTATCACAATCCCGACGATGACCCGCTGCGCATGTCTATGGCTCCTCAGGATCATGAGGATCTGGTGTCCATTCGCGACTACTGGAAGGGCCGCACCTACAGCGACATCGCCGCCGCCTGGCAGCCGAACGGCTATGAAGAGCTCTGTCGCATGCAGGTCTCCGCCACCGTCAAGGGCGCGCCCTTGCTGATGATGCCGTCGGGTCACCTGACCCCGGGCTTCAAGAAGATCATCAACGTGGGTTACGGCGCCATCCGCAAGCAGGCCCAGGACTGGCTGGATGATCACGTGAATTCCCTCATGGGCGACGATGTGAACCGCGGCCTGTTCTACACCGGCGTCGTCATCTCCTGTGACGCGGCGATTACCCTGCTTAAGCGCTACGCGGAGAAGTGCCTGGAAAAAACCGCTTCCTGCAGCGACGAGAACCGCAAGGCCGAGTTAGAGTCCATGGCAGACAGCCTGAACTGGATCTCAGAGAACCCCTGCCGCACCTTCCGGGAGGCCTGCCAGGCGGCGATCACCTATCAATACATCCTGCGTCTGAGTTTCATCGGCGATATCGGATCATTCGGCCGCTTCGATCAATACACCTGGCCGTACCTGAAGAACGATCTGGAAGAAGGCCGGCTGACGCCTGAAGGGGCGCAGGAGATCGTGGATTGCTTCTTCATGAAGATCAATTCCATGTACGGCGGCGGCATCGGCGAATTGGTCAAGATCATCGGCATCGGCAACACGTATCTCCACACCACCATCGGCGGTGTGGATCCCATGACCGGCGACGACGCCAGCAACCCCGTCACCTCCATGGTGCTGGAGAGTCTGGCCCGCTTGAGCCTCCACGATCCCACGATCTCGTTGCGCGTGAATGAGAACACCCCCGACGAGTTGTGGGCTCTGGCCCTGGAGACCTCGACGAAGGTGGGCGGACTGCCGCTGTTCCAGAACGACGCCATCATCATCCCCGGCATAGTGAAGGAACTGGGCTTCACGCTCGAGGACGCCCGCGACTACGCCATCATCGGCTGCCAGGAGATCACGGGCTCCGGCAACGACTATTCCGCGGCCAACGGCGTGGCTCCCCCGCACGCCTCCATTCATTACAGCAAGTTACTGGCCACGGCGATCAACGACGGCAAGAACCCCTTCAACGGCGAGCAATGCTCGATCCACACCGGCTATCTGTATGACATGAAGTCCTTCGACGAGGTCAAGCAAGCGTGGCGCAAGCTGGCCGGCTACTTCCTCAAGGCCCAGGTCTCGCTCAACAACTACCTGGAGTACCTGGTGCAGTACCACACGCCGCACCCCATGCTGTCTATCTCCATCGACGGCTGCATGGAATCGGGCAAGGACTGCACCTGGGGCGGCGCCAAGTACAACTCCTACGGCGGCACCGCGACCGGCCTCGCCACTGTGGCGGACTCGCTGACCGCCATCAAGTACATGGTGTTCGACAAGAAGCTGTGCACAGCCCGGGAGCTCTATGACGCCGTCATGGCCGACTGGAAAGGCTACGAGCTCTTGAGACAGCGGATCATCAACGAAGCGCCTCATTTCGGCAATGCCGATCCCTACGCCGACGAGCAGATGACCTGGGTGATCAACACCTACTACGACACCTGCAAGGAGTGCTACTCCACCCGCACCAGGATCTTCAAAGCCGGCCTGTACGGCGCGGCCGACCATGTGGGCCAGGGGTACACCACCTGGGCGACACCCGACGGGAGAAAGGCCGGCACACCCATCGCCGATGCCGCCTCTCCGGTCCAAGGCCGCGACACGAACGGCCCCACCGCGGTGTTTCTATCGTCGCTCTGCTACGACCACTGCAAGTTCATGGACGGAGTGTGTCTGAACATCCGCCTCCATCCGACGACGTTGAGCCGTGACGACGGCATCACCAAGCTCCGCGACATGGTCAAGACCTACATGGATAGCGGCGGTGCGGAAGCTCAGTTCAATGTGGTGTCGACCGAGGTCCTACGCAATGCCCAACAGGAGCCCGACAAGTACCGCAACCTGGTGGTGCGCATCGCCGGTTACTCCGCCTACTTTGTGGAACTGACCCTCGATTGCCAGAACGACCTCATCTCCCGCCATGAGAACGTGATTTGAGCGATCATCGGGGCGGGCCTCTCTCGTCTCCGCGGGGAGCCAACCGGGCAGCGTAGTGCTGTTAGTTCAGGCGACCGCTTTGTCCATCTGCACAAACGAAACTTCGGAGATGTTCGCTCGCGCCTTCGCATGCTCAACCGTCATGCTGACCAAGGCGCCCTCAGCATCGAGATCGAGATAGACATCTTCGGTGACCTCTTTTGTCTCTTCCACAGGTCTGTCGGAGAACTCGATGAGTGCGGTGTCGGTATCGGCGAAATACTTGATCTTCATGCCACCTAGTCCTCCTTGAATCCCCTGTCGAAGAACGCATTGTGAACGGTCTCCCGATCGGAGAGGAGAACCACCCGCAGGTACTTCTGTGCCTCCTCGATCCAAATCCAATGCCTGACTCGCCCGTCCTTCTGCATCTCGACGAACAGCGGGGTCGAAATCGCCGCTACTATCCATTCTACCTTGATAGCAGCACGATCCGGCCGCTGCCTTACGGCAAGGAAGTACTGGGTGCATCTGATGACCGCCATGGTGTGCCTGCAAAGTGTTCGATTGTCAAAGACCGCGCCGACCGGTGGCCCGCGCGACATCGATTGTGAGCGTGCGCGTGTCCGGGTGCCATAGGCCTTTGGTTGGACCTTGGAAGCCGGCCGGCATACCAGCGCCTTCTGGGAGAACACCGTCCGGATAGTCGCTAAACTGCATGGACAACAGCAAGCGCGCCTTCCCACACGAGGATTGCGGTGGCGTGCACGGCTGCGGCGCAATCGTCTGGGCGTGGCCCGGCCGCCGTTCGCCGCTTGCACTCCAAGACACGCCTCAATTCATCTCTGGACAGCCAGGAGTCTCGTGGACGCCTTGCCACATCGATCTGTCGGGCCGGGAGGCGCCTGCCCTTCTTCTCGAAGACATGCAACAGGACGATCAGACGGCCATTGGCACTGCACAGAAAGACAGACTACTCGCGAGACCCCTTCCCAACCCGCCCCTTAATTACTGGTTGCGCACAACAATTAATTAATAACCTAGTTCTCTGACTTATAGTTATTGACAAAGGACCCTCGGGAGAGTACCCTGGTCCGGAAAGCACCCATACCCCGGCGTCGAGTGGCGTCGAGTGCGGTGCCGAAGGCGACGAGGCAGTGAGGGCCGATAGACGTGGACAGCGAGCATCGCAAGACGGTGGCGACGGTCGAGACGACACTCCCGGGGCATTCCCGGGCCTATCTCGAGCGAGAGAGACGCCTCCAGGACTCCATGAATCTGCGCAAGCCCGACCGCGTCCCGGTTCTGCCGGTCGTCGTGCACTACTATCCGAACCAGGCGAAGGGCGTTTCCAACCGCGAGATGCACTACGACATGGCGACCCGCTGCCGGCTCTGGCGGGACGTCATTGTCGAGCATGATTGGGACGGCGGCGTTTCTCCCCTGCCGATGCCTCTTGCCCGCCCCTTGGAACTCCTCGGTCTCAACCAACTGATGTGGCCCGGAGGAAGCCTTCCCGACAACCGGCCGTTCCAGTTCGACGAGCGCGAGTACATGCTCCAGGATGAGTATGACGAGATGCTGGCCGATCCCTCGGCTTTCTCGGTTCGGAAGCTTTGGCCGCGTATCTCGAGCGTCCTGGGGTCCTTGCCCATCGTCTCGAGCGAGTCAGGGCCTTCGCTCCTTCTCAACTCGACCGCCTACCATTTGCCGGGCCTCATCGGCGGGGCCTTGAGCGATCCCGCGGCGTTGGAGACGCTGCAACGCATCATCGACGCGGGGCGCGAGGTGGCCGCGATCAACGCCGAGTCGGCGCGCTACGTGACGGAGATGGTCGAACTCGGCTACCCGTTCCCCTTCGGCGCCATAGCGTTGACGGCGTTCGACTGCATCAGCGACTTTCTGCGGGGGCTGCGCGGCACCGTCCTCGACATGTACCAGGTGCCCGACAAGCTGCTCGCGGCCATCGACATGTTCGTGCCGTGGACCATCGAGCAGGCAGTCTCCATGGCGCGCATGAACGGGAGCCAGGGCGTCTACGTCACGCTTCATCGGGGCGCTGCCGGGTTCATGTCGAACGAGCAGTTCGCGAGGTTCTATTGGCCGAGTCTGAAGGCCTTGCTCCTGGGACTGGTCGAGGCCGGACTGACCCCGATGCCGCTGTTCGAGGGCGATTTCACGCCCCGGCTCGAGTTCCTGCAGGAGCTGCCGCCCGGAAAGGTCGTCGGCCACTTCGACAAGGTCGACCGGCGCAAGGCGAAGGACCTGCTCGGCGACGTCATGTGCTTCTGGGGCAACATCCCCTCTTCTCTTATGTGTACGGCGACTCCGCGGGAGGTGAAGGACGACGTAAGGGAGCTCATCGAGACATTTGGCGACAACGGGGGCCTCATCATTGACGGGACCGTGGGGATCCCCGATGAAGCGCGACCCGAGAATGTTTTTGCGCTCAGGGAGGCAGTGAACGAATGGGGCGTCTATTGAGACAGGAGGACACATCAATGAAGAAGGGGACCTGGATAGCGTTCGCGCTCATCCTGGTGCTCGCCCTCGGTCTGTTCGCCGCGGCCTGCGGCGGCGATACCGAGACGACCACCAGCGCCGGCCCGGCCACGACGGCCGCGCCGTCCACTGAGACCACCAGCGCACCGTTGAGCGACACGACCGCCTCGACCGCCGCGCCGTCGACCGATACCACCGTCGCGGCGG
>JGI20214J51088_10002891_pt1 | contig 11369 bp, 11 predicted proteins | sample WetSurMetagenome_FD_51088 | JGI IMG/M metagenome (IMG submission 51088)
ACACCGCCTTTTTCAAATCCCGGAGCTTGCGGTTGCGATTGCTCAACTGCATTATATTTGATTGTTGCTGCTGCCAGAGACAAAGCCGCAGCCGCTACAGCCAAAGCGATGCCCCACGGGGCCGGAGCCGATCCAACAGTAGCCGCAAAAGCACTCAAAGGAGCGCGGAACATATCTATTTTAGCGACTGTTTTTTCAAGTTTCCACTGTCTCATCGCCCCGTCATACTGGACTTTAGCAATCTGCTTCTGATATGCTTCCTCAATTTGTGCTTTCTTTAATGCTTTCTGTGCTGCTGCAATTTCCTCTTGATCATCTGCCGATATAGCTGCTTCAAGTCGTTTCTGCGCTGATTCGACTGCTGTATCATCTGCAACATTAGCCGCCCTTTCTTCAGCAAGCATTTTTCTATTGAGTGATTCAATTTCGCTATTTGTCATAGCAGAGTAGTATTGCCCGATAGCTCCGAAGATTGCCATTATACCATCACCTAAACTCTTAAATACTTTATCTGTCTGAGTTGCAAACTGTTGAGCAGCAGTCTGCATTCCATTTAAAGTCTGCCTCCAAGTCGTAGATGTTACTGTACTGACTCCGCTTATTGCCTGTTTTGAACCAACAGCAACTTCTTTAACGATTGCTACAGTATCCGCTTTAACCTCTTTATATGTTTTTTCAATATCTTTACCAATTTTATCAGAATCTTTTTTAAAGTCTTTTACAAACTTTTCAGTATCCTTTCCAAGTTTGATATACATATCAACTGCATTCTTACCAAGTGTTTTAAAAGACTCTCCAACATCAACGGCAGACTTCTTGAAATCATCCCAGCTTTTCTTTTTGCTTAATGCATCATAAAAAGCATTTATCATCTGTCCGGTCTTAATTATTACAACTGTTAAGTCAATAAAAGATGTAACTGCACCCGCTATTACTGTACCTACAACCTTTAATGCGAACATTACAATATTGACTATCTTCCCGAAAACTTCCCATTTGTCAGTTGTGGTCGTCACCATACCGCTTAACTTACTGAATGATTCTTTTGTCTCATTGAGTGGCATTAATAATGTTATTACGGCATTTTTTAAAATTGTAGCTATCGCCGCTATAGTGCCAAATGTAGTACCAAGTACCTCAGAAATAGNTGCTACGCCTTCCGCACTATGCGCCCATTCGTTGAATTTATCTGCCATTTCCCGAACAGGTTGNATCATCTTATTGAATATAACAAGTANNGCTGTNGCTGTAGGAAGTAATGCTCTTCCAATAGATTCTTGCGTTTCATCAACATTGCCCTTCGCTATTCTTAACTGATTTCCCCAAGTGTATAAATTGCGTGTAAAATCTCCAGTTACGCCTGAAGTCTTCTGCATTATAAATTGTAATGTCAAATTAGCCTTTTCAGCTTCAGTCATTTTAGTAATGTCTTCACCCATAGCCGCAGCGAATTCTTTTAATGCATCAGGTTTAAGAACTATATTATATTCTCTTAACGCCCTTGTATTGCCTGCCAGAGCCATTCCTAAAGCCCTGTTAGCCCCTTCCACATCATCACTCTTTCCGGCAAAAGACGCAAGGTCTACAGCAAGTCCTGCAAGAGATTTGCTATAATCTAAAGATGCTGTTTTAGTCAAACCCATAGATTGAAGAATTTGTCCATTTGACGACAGCATTGATTGAGCTTCACCTTCCGTAAGTGAATAATTTTTCATTAAATTTTGCAATGCTTCAGAAGACGCTTTATCTATGCCACTATATACTCCTTGAAATCGTCTTCCGGTTGACTCTGCTTCTGCGGCTGCAAAAATAGATTCTTTTACAAAATCTTTTATTTTATCTGCCGCATAGGCCAAGCCGATAAATTCCGCAGCTTTTTTAAAGAATTCTGCGGTCTTATTTACAGCGGATTCGGATTCGTTTAAAGATGATTTTAAACTCGAATTCTCGCCTGTGATCTTGTAGAAAATTTCTCCGATTTGCGTAGCCATTATTTAAACACCTGAAAAGGTTTGTATGTTATTTTCCAGATTGCTTCCTGTTCTTCCTTTGTTATAAAATATGATAAAACGTCTATTGCTTCCCATATCTCCGCATAATCGAATTTTTCATTAAATTCTTTTTCCGTATAATATGTATTAAAAACATGCTTACATAGAAACAACCTGAGCTTCGACCATTGTGTTTTAACTACATCTTTTTTTTTGAGCCGATTATTTCTATATCCTTGTTAATGACTTTTCCCAGAAAATCCATTAACTGTTCCCGTTCTACCATTTCTTCCCAAAAAGCTATTGTGAATAACTTCTCTCTTTCTTCAAGAGACTTCAAAACATTTTCTTTCTGTTTCTTTTGAATATCATTTTTAAGCTTAATAGCTTCTGTTAATTCTTTTTTAATAACGTCATATTCTTCCTGATTAGGTTTTACTTTGTTATCAAGTAAAATCTTTTGTAGAAGTCTCCAACGTTTTTCTTCATATCCTTTTAAATCAAAATTTTTACCAAGTTCATCAATTTCTTTTCCGCGCTGAATCTTCTTGTTAATTTCCTCTGTATAATTATCAGGTCTTGTCTTTCTTAATTCTTCAACTTCATTTTCAAGTATTTTATACTCGTCATAAATAGCCGTGATCTTCTGAACACCTATCATTAATTCAGCATATAAATCATAGCAATATTTTGATATAAAATCTATATCTACACTGATTGACTTGTCCCTACCATCCTCCCGATAAGGGATAACACATGTTATTTTTTTACTCATAAAGACTCCTATAATAAATTTATAAAGCCATAAAGAATATCCAGGCGGGGAGGAATCCGCCTGGATATCTTATTATTATGCGCAACCTGTGTCAGCCCAAACTGAAATTAAAGCCGCGCCGTCTGTTAAGTTAGGATCACAATATCCTTCAAAACTTAATGCCATTTCTTCAAGGTCATTGTCATCAACGCCCTTAATCGAAAAGTCAAAAGGTGATTTCGGAGTTACTGAATAAATTTCTCCGCCCCTTGTGAGACCTGCTGAATCCGTATGAACAAATTTTATTTTGTATGCTGTCAAAAGTTTAGAACTCCATCCGGTTGCAACGGTTTCTTTTGCAGTCGGAGTATTCGTATTGTATACAATTGTTATTGCTCTTGCTTTTGGAGTACCCAAAACCATACCGGCCGAATTAAATATAATCGACCATCCTGAAAAACTGTCATTATCGGCAACGATTTCATAATCACCGCCTGCGCCTGCTCCCCAAGCTGATAACGCTTCGGGAGATGAACCGTCATATAACGTAACTGATGTTATAACTGGAGCTATTGGAGTTTTCAATTTAGTAGAATCTGAACTTGATTTCACCATAACCAAATTATACTTCGTTTGATCACTCCAGTTAGCAGGGATAACCTGATTAACTATAGTCGATACTGGCGANCCTGCTGTTGCTGTTGCAACTACACTTCCACCTGACATNCTGGCTATATTTNCCAGATTAAGATTATAAAGAACCATTGACGCTGCGACTGTCATGTCTTTAACCTGAACGCTTGAATATCCACCACCGCCAAAATGAACCCTATTTTCTTTCCAAGCTAACGAAGCCTTGAACCCTCCCTTGACTACGCCAAGATCGGAATAACCAGCTCCGAAATCTGCTGATATGGCCGCTCCGTCTGGAAAGTAGATGTAACCGCTTACGCTACTCTGTTGTGGCATAATAATGCCTCCTAAATATTATATAATTTCTTTGCCTTTTTCCGATTATCAATCTTCCAAAGGGGTTGAGTGTTTTCATACGAAAACGCTTTTAACCTTTCTTCTTGCTTTGTTAAATCAAATTTACATAATGGACAAACTTTAATCATGTTAAAATTAACTCTCATTTTTAAGTTTTATAGTCACTTCAAGCGGAACAAGATAATTGTCCCTCTCGTCCCGTGGAGCCTGACACGGAAGACTTTTACAAGTTAAAAAATAATTACTGTTATAACTTACTCTGTTAATTGAATTTACAACTGCATCTGCTATCGCAACGGCTTCACCCCACGTTTTAGCTCGGCAGTTTATTGAATAGCTGTATTTCTCGTATTCCTGTGCTAAATTAACCGGAACATACATATAATAATTTATAGTTTTTAATTCTGTTGATATTGCAGAATTAAGCATCATATCAAAATATAAACAGGGAACGCCTAAATAAGTATCAAGCAACGATGTAATTGTTGATACATTTAAGGAGTCATATATGTGTTTATTCGCAAATNAAATCAACTTTTTACCTCAAAAAAATTAGTAAATTCCCTGCCTTCAAATAATTTCCCTAATTCGACTTCTTTGGCAATCTTTTTTGCGATCTGTTCCCATGACTGATTTGTTGTGATTAAAGCTGCCGCAGGTCTTAAAGCCGGGATCGGAGACATATATCGTGTTCCCATTTCAGCATAAACCGCATATTCACAATTTGAACCCACAACGCCATTATTAAGTTCTGCTTCAACTGACAATTCAGATTCTTGTATAGTGCCACCCATGTTATTAAAATCACCTTTCTTTTTTTCTCCGGAATCATCAACTTTCCACATATAGGAATTTCTCAACCGTCCTGTTCGGACATGAGTAGTCAATAAACTCTTTACTTGTGATGTAATTTCCATCGCAATCTGTAATGTACTTTTACCTTGTACTTTATCAGCATCAAATTTATTGTGGGTCACTCTGATTTCTGACATTTTAAATATCCGTGCGGCTAAGATTTATTTGCGTTACTTCGCCAAGTGCTTCTATATCATCCGCGAATACTGCCATAAAAATACCTACAGAAGGATAAATATTAAGAATCGCCTTGTCAAGCACATTCGCTTTTAAAGCCGGAGCAAACGAAAAACTTGTTGTATTACCTGCCATATTTTTTATCGTGCTGATTATACAATAATAATTCGCACCTATAAATAATGTATCTCCTTTTTTTATAGGAAATAACGAATCTGAAAAAACGCAATTTAATGTTGTAACTCCTGCGCTCTGCGNTCCATTTGCTGTTCCGCTTATATAGTTTTTTTTCTTGTATATTGTCACCCTGCCTTCCGGCGGGATATCTTGTTCCTTTAAGTCTTTAGCAGATGCCAGTAATGTTGCCTTGACATTGCTTCTAAACGTTTGATCCATTATAAAATGATCCTGGCTTGTATAGTAAAAGATGCAATCAACCAATTTTGAAGGCGTCCAGGTTATTGGAGAAATAACTCCGTTTGTAACGGTAGTTATTCTTTGNAGTATTACAGNATAATGCTTTTTGTCTGTTGATGAAAAAATCATCTTACCCTCTTTGAAATACCGCCGGATGTTGTTAAATATTCCAATAAAGCATCGACTTCAGGATATCTGACATAATTCTTTCTCCGGTTATATGTAACGCTTACCGGCCCGATAGTCATTGCTGTTTCGCCTTTATCAATATAATGAAGCTGTCCTTCAGTCTTGAATGTATAAGCTAAATAGCATGTTGCCTCAATTAATTCTTTCGGTATTTCATTTGATTGAAGATACCTGAAAGCCATGAATTCATAAGGTCTNCCAAGTGTATGTGAAAGAATACGAGGCCATTCAAGAGCCTGAGTCCATACGAGCCTTTTAAATCCTAAAAATTTATACCATTTATCAAGATAGGAAGTTGCTTGATTTAAATAGACTTCAATATTATCCGTTGTATCAGTTGAATAATCATAACCGAATTTTCCACAATATGTTTGATATTGTACTACGCTTGCATAACTCGTAGAATCTGTATAAGCTGTCCCATCTTCTACTTTAAAAGTAACCGCTCCAGTTCCCGATCCAGTATATTGAGTAATTATAAACGAATTTATGAAATTTTGTGATAAACCACCNGCTACTGGAACCAAAGTAATCTTATCATAATACGTTCCTGCTGTAGCTATCAATGCAGCTGTATAAGAATATAATCCAGTACTTACATGAGTTATTGATGTTATTGTCTCAATTGCGTTCGTTCCATTTACGGCATCTGAATAAGATGGATATATAACAACATTCGTTATTGAAGACGCGTCAAATGCCTGTTGATTCTGCATCAATAAAAATTCTAATGATGTCGTTTCGTTTGTAGTTGTATAAGATCGATTTCCCATTATAAACCTATGCCCTTAAAAGAATCCTGAATTAAACTCCCAAAAGACCCTGAAATTTCATGATTGGAAACGCTGAAATCCCATGCCGCTTCATCGCTGTTACTTCCCATACAATAACGATTTGTTAAAGTTACACCGCCGTCGCAAATAATAACATACGGAATATCGGAATCATAATTTNCAAATAAATATTTATAAAATCCATTTCCGATCTCTGTCATAGCAGCAGCATTAACAATAACTGAATTATCAGTCACGCTTTGAATTGTTATCGTCGGAGTTAATCCTGTTGCTTTTGCTCCGCTATTATTTATGTATTCTGCTGTTATGTATTTTTGCATAATTACCTTACGGTTTATGATACTCTTCTTGCTATTTGTAAAGCACCCCAGCATTGTTGTGTAGGAGACCCATCATATAACCCCTTGATGGCTGCTACTAAACTTGTCGGGAAAGAATTTATAAGATTCTTGAATGTAGAAGCACCGCAATGCTTAATAGAATCATTTGCTTCAATTGCCGTTGAGTAACTCGCAATATCAATTCCTAAAGCTGCAACTTCATCCCTTATTTTTTCAAGCTTCGTTAATGCGTCCAGGATTATTGTTGCCTGAGTGGATATCTGCATACAAGCATCTATCACAATATTTGTCTGATCTGCTGCCATAAAATTAACCTCTTAATTTAATATAATAATTCCATTAGCGAGCATTTAATACTGCTCATCCCAACACCTGTTGCCCCACTCGGCTTTGTTCCCTGAACATCAAACCAATAAGGAGTACCTGGCGTCAGCCCAGAAATAATCCAGCAAAACGTATGAGTTACACTGGGAGTAGATACCGATGCGGAATAATTGCTACCACTTACAGCTATATCAAATACTGTTCCCGTCGCTGCTGCTCCATTTATCGGAGCGNCTCCCGTTCCATAAGCAGGTCGATATGAACTCATCCCTGAGGCAGTACCCGTACCTGATGGATTGAAATTCATGAAGAATAAGACTTTTCCGTTTTTTGCTGGAGTAAACGTCAAAGTACTTCCCAACCCAAACATTTTTGTTCCAGACGATATGTTCGTTGGAGCCGATGGGCTAAATGATACCGAAATAGCACCTGCGCTCAATTTAGCATTCCATATAGTCTTTTCTGCATCTGTGACATATTCATGCGTTGAATCTGTTGTTATCGATGCAGCGGGATGACAATTTGTAGCATCTCTTCCAAGTGTTGCATTATGAGAAACTGATGCTCCACCTGCTGCAAATAGTTCAGTTCCGAATACTCTTTGAAAATTAGGCCTTATATCGTATATTCTATTAGCTATTGATATATCACCTTTCTTAAAAACTATCATACATACGCAAGCATTATCATCAGCAAGCAATGCAGTAACCAAAGGCAACGCTGCTGATTTAGCTTCATCTTCTGTTGCAAATTCTGCTTCAGGATAAACATAATAATACAGTCCCTGAGTATTAATTACGATCAATGCTTTTGCCCAGTAACCCGTAGTCATTTCTGTTAATGCAGTTGCAGCCGTCTTTGTTTTATCTGCCCACAATGTTGTATCAACTGTATTATTGTCATTAATGACATCTCTTGCAACATAGAAATCAATGCATTGAAGTATCTTAACAAATCTTGAAGATTCATTAAAAGGAAAAGGAGATAATCGAACTGTCATGACTCCTTCGGAAAAAATCAATTGACGATAATCAGGAGATGCTTTTTCGGATACGGTTAATCCAACAACAGTTGCACCAACTGAAGTGCCAAGATAATTATCCATTACATATTGATAATTTCCTACTATAAGTGGAGTATTCCAGACAACAGTAATAATTCCGGCAACCGGATCCCACCAAAACTTTCCTAATCTTATATATTGATTTGATATTATCTCTGAAGCCGTCACAGACAAAGTTCCATCGTATTTTATAGCAACGAAATTATAAGTCATTGCTACATAAGGAATGTTTGAAAAATTATCCCAAATAACTTCTGCAAAATCTACACCGTCAAATGCTATGCCAACCCCTGCCGCTACATTTAATAATAGATTATCAATTGTTGTAGATANCCTTCCGCCAGATANCCATCCAGCAGAATTACGAATAGTATTCCTGGTAATAAGCGGATCAACATAATCTTTAACTAATTTCTCAGAAGGATAATGAGTATTATCAGGCGTTACTTGAAACGCAGTAACTTTGTTAGCAACGTCTTCAGGAGTATATCCTATCGATCCCGAAGATGTAATTTTCTGTTTTGTTTCGATAACGCCTGACATATTTATGCTTCTCTTGTAATCAATCCGCTTTCGTTATAGTTTCTTGGCAAAAATACCGTTGTGGGTATTTTTGCTTTCGTCTTTGCTGCACCGTAACCAGTAGCCGTAGTAGTATCTCCGAAATAATTATCCGCCAATATGCCTATGCAACCAGTAGCGTCTATAAATCTTACTACCGAACCTGAACCAACGGCCGGGAGAGCGGGAAATATATTATTTATAACATAAACTCCGTTCATTCCAGAACCGCCAGCAAGATATAAATTACAGTCAACATTCGCAGCCGGGCCAGAGAATATATTATTCTCAATAACCACGTCCTGTGGAACTGAGCCGCTTGTCCCCAGAAGTACGATATCGCCTACATTCTTATAAAACATATTTCCAACGATTCTGACTTGCCATGCATTTCCAGCAGCCGCCCACTGTATTGCCCCGCCTGTTCTTGCGTCTGTTGCCGTTGCTCCTTTGCAATTCTTGAAATGACATCCTATTATGGTTGTCCCGAAAGCTGATTTAGTGGAACCGTCATCATCAAGAAGTATTCCGCCACCCGTAGCACTGCCACCGTTAAATCCTAAATTTGCAATTAAACATCCTGGAGCTCTTACTGTTAATAAAGCTACTGCTCCTGAACCTTTTTTAATCTGCGGTAATCCGCCTTGAGTCCTGTTACTGACATAACCTATTATTGATAGATTAGGCTTTGTAGCAGGTATTATTATTGTCTCCGCATAATCTACCGGATCAACCGCGCCAGCTGCCATTTTCTTAGGAGCTACATATATTGTAGCTCCTGCGCTTGCTGCAGTCACAGCTGCTTGAATAGTTGCAAATGCTACATCCCAACTTGACCCGTCGTTTGAATCGCTTCCGTTTGTGCCGTCCACAAAGAATCTTGTCTTTTCAGTATTCAGATTATTTATAAGANTTCCAAGTCCTGCTTCCTGAGCAGAAGGATTAAAATTATTTAATATTCCGACTTGTTTGTTATTCATGCTTTATTCTCCTTTCTCCTAACCGAGGAGAACTCCCGTGAATTCTGGCTTAGTTACTCCTACTGAATTCCAAGCCATACCAACTTCAAACTTGATTTCGCGATACAGTTTATATAAAGCAAACTGGAAAGGAAGACCGGAAACAGGGTCTTGAACTTCGCGAACAAAAGCCGCCTGGTCGCCTTCAACTGGCATGATCGGAGCTCTTGCAACAAGCTGAATTGCATCCCTATGAAAGAAAGGATTCATTGCATTTGCTGAATCGCCAATAGTCATTGCCACGCCGTCAGCAGCCGCAATCTTAAGTCCCGGTTTTGCAATTATAATATCGCCGTTAGTTGTATTTCCGGTTGTTACTAAATATTTGTTAGTATCGCCTGCGAATGTTACTACGTCACCAGCCAGAATCGTTCCTGAACCTGATTTGAGAGTTATGGTTGTCGATCCTACTGCAAAAGAGCTGCCTGTTTTATCAATAACGTAAGAAGTACCACCGCCTTTTGTATGAGCTATAACCTGCGCTGATTCTTTAATATCGAATCCGGTTAAGGGCAGTAAAGTACCGTTTCTGAGTGTTTCAGTCGTGCCAGCCGCATAATTCTGAATTAAAATACCCAATGATCTCATTTGTTCGGCTGCTGCTGAGTTTATAATGAGTGAATAATCGCCAGGAGCCGGGNTTTGTGGCGCGCCATTCTCATTCATAACCCTACGACAAGATGCCATTATAGCAGTGCTTGAGCTGAAAGGGGTTGTTGCTGCTGTTCCTACTGCGCGGGACATATATTTTGCAGATGTGCAAAGGTCAGTTTCGATCATATTACATAATGCTCTCATTGACTGAACAATCTGTTTCTGTACTATATCCGCAAGCTTGCCATTCGCAGCCCAGTCATTCTGATTCATTATTGCCTGCTGCTGTTCTCCGTTCCACATAATCGGCGAATATTTTGATTTGTCGATTGTAAAACTCATATACCCTATTGTCTGATTACCATCATCAGGCGGGTAGACATTAGGAGCTATATCACCTGGAGTTGCTGCTGTAGGTGTAATAGGTACTGTTATAGTCTCATCTTTTGCCACTCTTTCAAGTGATGCATTGATATTGACTGCGTTGATCATGCCAACGAGTTCCCTTGCGACTATATCAAGAGATGTGTAAATAATTGGAATTAATCCGGTTAAAACATTAGGTGTAGAAGCCATGTTCTTTAAACCTCACATTAGAATAAACCCGCAATCTGCGAGTTGGTTTAAAGATTCGTCTCAGACTTATCTTTTGATATTGTAATTCCCAGAATTACGGTAAGATAGATGCATTTCCGGTTTTCATTTCTTTTGAATACGCTATTTGATCCGGCGTACTCATTGAGTCAAATTCTGTCTGGCTTATTGCCTTTTTACCAGAACTTGATCCATTGAATTGTCTACCGTTAGCACCTGTATTTTTTGGAACGTAAGCAAATTTCTTGCCTTCGTCCGTTGTAATTAGTTTGGAGAAAAATTCCTTTGACGGCAATAGTCCCAGACTTTCATCGTCTATATGTACAACTTTTTTTCCGTCTTTCTCAATGATCTTTGCCTTATGTGAATAAGCATCAATCAATATTTTTTTAAATGCAGGTTCATAATATAAATCCTGCTTTTCACCATATTTAGCTGTTATTGCTTCGTTCAAACTAACGTCTTTAAGCATCTTTTCATTTTCACTGCGCAATGATGTTTCTTCATCTTCTTTCTGTTTCAATTTAGTCTCAAAAGTTTTGAGTTGCTTTTTAAGGGTTTCCATTTCCTCAGAGCCTTTATCCGGCTTTTTACCCTCTTTCAATCTCTTTATTTCATCAAAGTCAATTTCGTCAATCTTTGTTTTTATTTCTTCATACTCTTTCTGAAGTTTAAGTTTTTCACCTTTTAAATTATAATTTGTATT